>Ga0114960_10001377_pt1 | contig 19523 bp, 17 predicted proteins | sample C_130625_MF_Meta_FD_92637 | JGI IMG/M metagenome (GOLD analysis project Ga0114960, IMG submission 92637) | Freshwater microbial communities from Lake Croche, Canada to study carbon cycling - C_130625_MF_MetaG | ecosystem: Environmental > Aquatic > Freshwater > Lake | place: Lake Croche, Canada... | reverse complement strand
CGACTGAAACGCCCGGTGGGACATAGATGAATGAGCCACCAGACCACACTGCGGAGTTAAGAGCAGAGAACTTGTTGTCGTTCGACGGGATGACGGTGCCGAAGTATGCACGCACGATTTCGGGATGTTCACGAAGTGCGGTGTCCATGTCGGTGAAGATGACGCCTTGAGCTTCAAGATCTTCACGGTTCTTGTGGTACACGACTTCGGATTCGTACTGCGCGGTGACGCCGGCGAGGTACTTGCGTTCGGCTTCGGGGATGCCGAGCTTCTCGTAGGTTTCCTTCACTGAATCGGGAAGTTCGTCCCATGCATCGACCTGATGATCGGTCGGCTTGATGTAATAGAAGATGTCGTCGAAGAAAATCTCGGACATGTCGCCGCCCCAATTGGGCATCGGGCGCTTCAGGAATTGGGCGTAGGACTTGAGGCGGTAATCGCGCATCCAGTCGGGCTCGCCCTTCATCCATGACATCTCTTTGATGATGTTTTCGTCGAGGCCGCGCTTGGGCTTGAAGACGTAGTCCTCAGCATCGCTCCAGCCGAGCTTGTAGCGGCCGAGGTCAAGATCAAGTTCGGTGCTGGCCATGAGGATTCTCCGGGAGGATCGATGGGGGGATTTCTCCTATGGCGATAGTAACAAATAGCCCCACCCAATCCACCCCTTGGGGCCGGATTCCCTGAAGTCGTCCTAAATCTGTCCGAAAGAGGCCTTTAGGCGAGCAAAGCCCTCATCGAGACCGATCGCCGGTTCCCACTCCAAAATCCTTCGCGTCTCGCGCTGATCAAACCAATGAGCCACCGATAGTTGGCGAGCAGCGAAGTGTGTCAGCGGCGGCTCGGACCCTGGCCACACCCGGTCCAGGACGGACCCAAGGAGGCCGGCAATAGGTGCCGGAATTGAGCGTGGCGTTCGGTCGATGCCCGCAGCGTCGAGGATGGATGCGACGAGATCGCGCAGTGGCCGTGGTTCACCGCCAGTGATGACGAGTGGTTTCGTGGTTGCCTCATCACCAGCAATGCAGTGGTCGAGTCCGGCGATAATTCCAGAAGCTGCATCGTCGAGGTAGGTGGTATCGACGAGCGCACGTCCCCCATCGGGCAGGACCAACTTGCCGGATCGCGCTCGATCGATGATTCGGCCGATGAGTTGCGTGTCTCCCGGGCCCCACACCAAATGCGGTCGAAGGATCACGGTTGGAACTGACGATTCTGATCGCACAACGTTTTCGGCGAGAGCTTTTGATCGGGCATAACCGTCGCTTCCTGAGTAGTCAGCAGCGAGGGCCGTCACGCCAACACTTGCCTGATCATGAAACGCGACGGATGGACTTGAGATGTAGATGAATCGACCCGTCGTCGCTGCGGCAAGTGCATTTCGAGTTCCATCGACGTTGATGGCAACCATGTCGTTCCATGGCGCTTTCGGCGCAACCAGCGCGGCAAAATGCACAACAGCATCAGTGCCATCGGCGGCTGCACCTACGGCATTGCGATCACGAATGTCGCCAAGCACATCGACGGCAAGCGAACCGGATGCGCTGCGTTGAAAGCAGGTGACATCGTCACCTCGGGCAACGAGAAGATTTGCCACGGTACGGCCAAGAAGGCTTGAACCTCCGGTGACCAGAACCTTCATCGACCCGCCAGAAATTCTGCGGCCGAGACTGCGAGAACTTCGCGCTTGACCTTTGACTGATGGCGAATGTCGACGGGAAGTTCGCCTTCCAACACTGCAGCGATTGCAAACGCTGAACACTGACGCACAAGTGATGTCGATTTGGCATCGGCAAGCCGAAGTTTTCCTTGTGCCTGAATCACAACTGCGATTGCTTGTGTACCGACCGGGCCAATGCCTACCGCAGCCACCTGCCGACCGAGCTCAGCGGAGATTGGGTCTTCGACATGAACGCTCGGCACCGTTTGCGAGGCCAAGAACAGCGCATGTTGCACCCGACCGAGTTGATGAACGTAGGCATTGGCGTCGATCAAACCGAGATCACCAGAACGATGGAAACGTCGGCCATTCAAAACAAGTTCCGAGCGATGTTCGATACCCCACTGCTGGTCATAACCGTCGAACATCCACGGTGCATGCAACGCAAGTTCACCCCATTGACCGTTCGCCACCGGCTGAGGATGTGATTCATCAAGCGAAATCACCACTATCTGAGCTCCAGCAAGTGGCGTTCCAGTGTTCGTTCCATCGGCAACCGGTGCTGTTGCACCAACGCCATCGGTAAGGGGCATGGCTTCGGTCATTCCCCATGGAGACCGAACATCGGCGCCCGTGATCGAGGCGATGGAAGACGCCAGTTGGGTGGAAATGGGCGCGCCAGCAAGCATCACGAGGCGAAGTTGCACTGTTCTGCCCGCTGCGGTTTCAACAATGCGACGAGCCGACGCCGGTGAAAGCCAGGCCACATCCACCTGAGACGATTCGATGACCTGAGCGAAACGATCGAAATCGAGTTCCGAAGGTTTCGTGACATCAATATCGGGCAGAACACAGGGAACACCAAGTGCCGGGCCCAACAAAATAAATGGCGCGAAAGAGGTCAGGAATCCACGTTCATGAGACATCGTGAATGAGTCGACAATGACGTCTCGTTGCGCAGCCAACGCACCATGTCGATAGCGAACGGGCTTGGCCGGACCGGTTGAGCCGGAGGTGTGCACAACCGCTGCCTCAAACTCCGGCTGCAGTTCCGGAAGTTTCGTTGCCGTTGATGAGCGATGCGTTCTCAACGAAACCGCGTGCGGGAATCGAGTGGTGCAAACCATTCGTGCGCCAGGAGTCCATCCCAACGACTTGGCGGCCACAAGAGTTTTCGATGTGCCGAATACCCAAGTTGGATTCGCTCCGCGGAGAACTGTTCGTAGTCCGCGCGCACCGAGACCGCTATCGGCAACGACCAGAACTCCGCCTGCGAGCCACACCCCAAATGCGGCGGCGAGGAGATCTGAACTCGGAGGCACGAGCATGGCGACTCGATCGCCGACCTGGAGACCGGCGTGCACCAACATGCGCGCGGTGTCGGTTGCGTCTTGTGCGAGCGATTTCCAAGAAACCGCACCAGCGCGATCGGTGAAGGCTGCCGTTTCATCCCCTGATCGAGCCATCAGTCCGTTGGTGATTGCGACAAAGACGTCAGAGGGAGCGAAAGACTCCACTGATTCAGCATGCGCAGCCCCAGAGCCAAGAATGCCATCGAGCCACGCCGATGCAACAGCTGCCATTGGCTCGTCGAGCGGAACGAGATGCGCTGCGTCAGGGAACCGATGCACATCCGCATGCGGAGCCCGCTGCAAGAGATCGGCCAAGAAGCGATCGTGGAAGACGAGATCGCGGCCACCCCATACCAACAAGAGCGGAACGTCAAGGTTCGAAAGGTTGTCGGCGGACTTCTGCAGCGCGTTCCACGAAACATCTTTTTCAGAGAGCGGAATATCGGCAACAAAATCCGCCACCGCCCTACGACGAGATGCAGACCGATAAGGAGCCCGAAGCGCTTCGCGATGCTGCTTCTTTGTCATCGCTGCTGTTCCACTCACAAATGCAGGGGTCCGACGGCAGATCAGGTCGACGAAGCGGCGCGCCGTTGAAATAAGCGGCGGCATTGGTGTCCGCGCCGGGAGACCAACGCCGGTGTTGCCAAGAATCACGGCCTGAACATCGAGACACGAGGCTGCACCGAGTGCAACTGGGCCACCCCAATCATGCGCGGCAAGAACAAGCGGGCCAGAGGTGTGCTGTTCGCAAAACGCAACGAGTTCCTCGACGCGAGTCGCAAGCGTTCGCGACGTGGATCGTTCCGACCAACCCATACCGGTTTGATCGACGGCGATCACTCGCCATTCAGGGCTCAGCGTTTCGAGGAACCCTTTCCAGAGATAGCCCCAAGTTGGGTTGCCATGAACACAAACGATCGTTCCGCGTTCACCAACACCAGTGTCGAGGATGCTCCACTCGACGTCGACAGCATCGGGACGCTGAATGCGCACCATTCGATGCCACGCCGGATTGATGCCCCACTTTTCCCAGTCAGCGGCAGACGGGGTGTCGATCGACAAGGCCGACTACCAAACCAGTTCGGCGACTGAACAGTTCAATCCTGATCCGATACCCATGAGCAGAACCCGATCCCCCGGCGACAAACGATCTGCGGTTACCGACAGTGTGTACGGAACGGCAGCAGGACCAATGTTTCCGAATTCGGGATAGGTAAGCGGAACACGAGCGGTATCGATCGACAGCAACTCGCAAAGTTTTGTTGTGTGAACGGCAGACACCTGATGAAGGATGTAGGTGTCGCAGTTTGACCACTGCCAACCCTCGGCAAGCGCGTCATTGAATGTGGCTTCGGCAAGATCAAGGCCGGACTCGAGTAGCGCCGCAGTGTCCGTTCGCATCTCGTCCAGATCGCCGACACAGAGATCGTGATACTTCGTTGCTGCGCGGGTAACGCCACCGAGGAACTGATGCGAGCCAGGTCGAGGCCCACCCATCACCATTGATGCTGCGCCAGATCCAAGGGTTAGCGAGGCGAACTGGTCGAAGACATCGGTGAGCGTCGAGGAAGGATCTTGCAAGCGTGCGATGGTCTGTGTCTGCGGTTGACGACTTCCTTCGCCGTCCACGATCAGCACGACCTTTACCTGACCAGCATCAATCATCGATGACGCGATTGTCATCGCATTGATGAAGCCCAAGCACGCATTACCGAGATCAAAGTTCATCGCGTTCGGAGATAGCCCCAAACGGTTGTGCACTGCGCAAGCGACGCTGGGTTCCAAATGGTGCTTACACACCGAGGTTGAGATCAGAAGATCGACCTCATCTGGTGCTACTCCAGCCTGTTCAAGTGCAAGAGCACCAGCGCGAGCCGCAGCATCATCAAACGTGACATCTTCAGGCCACCAACGGCGAGCTTTGATGCCCGCCACGGACTCAAGCAGGCCAGGGCGAACACCAACGCGTTTGTAGGTTTCGGCAAGCTGCTCGTCGATCCAGGCCGAGGTAACGATCTCGGGAGCATCCACATGGGAGACCGACCACACATGGGATCGAGCGAACGTAACCGGAGAACTCACCCGTGCAGCCTAGGGCCCGATCGGCCAGTTCAGAGTCCGGTCAGCCCAAGAGGGCCGGGGCAAGGCGTTGCCACGACTCCATCGGGATCGAAGTGCCGTCCGCAGGCAGCACCTGAATGCAGACATGATCGGCCCCGGCATCGTGATGGGCTTTGACACGATCGGAAATTGCCGCTTCGTCGCCCCACGCCACGATGGCATCCACGAGACGATCTGACCCGCCATCGGCGATGTCATCGTCAGTGAAACCGAATCGCTTCAGGTTGTTCGTGTAATTGGGCAGCGTGAGATACATCGCCATGTGGCCGCGTGCGATCTCACGCGCCTTCGCCGGATCAGATTCGAGCACGACAGCTTGTTCCGGACACAGCCAACCGCGATCACCCATGACCTCGCGGGCAAAGGCCGTGTGCTCAATGGGAATGAAATAGGGATGAGCACCTTGTGTGCGCTCGGCGGCAAGTTCAAGCATCTTCGGCCCAAGAGCAGCGAGGACTTTCTGGGGCGCAGCTGACGCTGGCGACGCGGTGAACAAGCCATTGTCCATAGCGTCGAGATACGACTTCATTGCCGAGAACGGTTTCGAATAATCGTGACCACGAAGACCCGACACCATGACTTCGTGACTCACACCGAGGCCGAGAAGGAAGCGGTCAGGGAATGCCTCTGAAACGGTGTTCCACGCGGAGTTGGCGCACAACGCGTCACGCGCATAAATCGATGCAATACCAGTTGCAACGACCATCTTCTTCGTGCCGGCGAGAAGAAGCGTGGAGCTCACGAATGATTCACGCCCGATCATCTCCGGGATCCAAAGTGCCCCGTATCCAAGTTCCTCAATTTCTGCAGCAGTTTCCTGCGCCTGAGTCGAAGGAACAAGATCAAGTTGATAGGCCCACAGGCCAACGCGTCCAAGATTCATGACTGCACCCTAGGCAACGACGGTCAAACGAGGCGAGGTCAGTCCTAGACTCAAAACATGCTGACGAACCCCGTCGATTCGGCAAACGAGGGCCCGACCCCGCCGCCTGCCGGAACGACGAGTGTGCGCCGCGGCCGATCTGGGCGTTGGATTGCCGGCGGCATCGCTCTTGCCGGTTGTGTCGCAGTCGGCGTGGTTGACCCGAACACGACACACATCCTTCCGGCATGCGCATTCAAGGCTGCGACGGGCCTCGATTGCCCGGGCTGCGGAATGACTCGTGGCCTACACGCTCTTTTGCATGGCGACGTGCTGCGGGCGATGAGCCACAACATTCTCCTCGTTGTCATTCTCGCGACGTCAGCTGTTTGGTTCGCCTGGAATGCGGTCGCTCGGCGTATCGGGAAGCGTCAGCTTCATTTCGAATTCAAGCGATCGACATGGATCGCAATTGGTCTCGCAGTGTTTGCATTTTGGGTAGTGCGAAACCTGCCGTGGGCGCCGTTCAATTGGTTGGGCTCAGGCGCGTAACGCGCCGTCCCAACGTCAGTCGATTCGACGCATCTGCGCTTTATACAACTTGCCGCGTTCGGCGTAATCGCGAACTGCGATTTCTTGGATGAAGGGTTGATTCGGTCCCAGTTCGCGCAACTTCGCCGGAATTCCGAGCGCCATCATGCCGGTCGGAACTTCCATGCGATTAGGAATGACCGCATTCGATCCAACGAGAGAGCCGGAACGGACAATCGCTTCGTGCAAAACGACCGAACCATTGCCAACGAGTGAGTTGCTTTCGATTGTGCAGCCCTCGAGGTGGACGATGTGGCCGATCACGCAGTCATCCCCGACAATCGTGGGTCGGGTCGGGATGCAGTGAATGACGGTGCCATCTTGAATCGATGTGCGCTCACCAATGCGAATACCGCCGTTGTCGCCACGCAGAACCGCACAAGGCCAAATCGTGCTGTCGGCACCAATGGTGACGTCGCCGATGACGACGGCCTCTGGATGCACCCACGCGTCGGGATGAATTTCGGGAACCATGTCGCCCAACGCGTAAATGGCCATGACTTAGAACGCCACCCGGCCGTAACCGCCGCGGAAGAACACAAGTGCTCCACCTTCATGCTTCACATCGAGATCGGTCACTGCACCAATGATGATGTCGTGATCGCCACCATCGAGTACCGAATGAAGATCGCAGTCGATGTAGGCAAGCACTCCGTTGATGAGCGGTGCGCCGTTGCCCGAGTGCTTCCAACCGATTTCCGAGAACTTGTCCTCGGACTTTGAACCGAACACTCGGCTCACGTCTTCTTGATCGTCGGCGAGGATGTTGACGCAGAACTTGCCCGCGTCACGCAACTTGCCCCAGCTCGCCGATGCCTTCGTCGCGCTGAAGAGCACGAGCGCCGGGTCGAGAGACAACGACGTGAATGAACCGATGGCCATGCCCGCAGGGCCATCACCGGTCATCGCCGTAATCACGGTGACGCCGGTGGGGAAATGCCCAAGAACCTGTCGGTACTTGGCGCCATCAAATGCCGTGGTTTCTGAATTCTCGCTCACAAGGGCGAGATCTTAGGCGAGGGTGATGCTCAGACCCTCGAACGCCGAAACGATCGAATCGACGCCCAACGTGCGACCGGTTTCTCGCGCTCCAACAAGGAGCTGATCAAGCATTTCGTCGTCGTGCGAGGGATCGTGATGGAACAGGACGAGCTGCCCGACCTCAGCAGTCGCAGCAACACGGACGGCGTAGTCGACTGTGCAGTGGCCCCATGTTGACTTACACGCAAACTCTTCTGGCGTGAATTGCGCATCATGAATCAGCACATCGACGCCTCGACAAAGTTCAAGTACCGAGGGTTCAACAGAAACGCCATCGATCGGCTGCTGATGATCGCTCACATACGCGATCGAGAAGCCATCACGTTCAACTCGATACCCGAACGTCGTGTCGGTATGAGGAACTTCAAGCGCAGTGACTTTTGCGCCGGCAATCTCGTGCACACCTTCCGCAAGAGTGAAGAAGGAAATTTCACCGGGCAGGTCTTGACGAGTTACCGGGAAGAACGGAGGGCGCATCAAGTCATCGAACGCCGCACCAAATCCGACGCCGTCATGTTCTGGCCCGTATACCGACAGCGTCGAACCGGGAATGAGAAGGGGCTGACAGAAGGGAAGCCCCTGAACGTGGTCCCAGTGAAGGTGAGTTACAAGCGCATGCGCGTGAAGCTGCGTACCCGCACCTTGGTCGGCGCCGAAATAACGAAGCCCGGTTCCGAGGTCGAGCAGGATCGGATCAGCATCGTCACTGCGAAGAACGACACTTGCGGTATTGCCGCCGTACCGAGACGTGCTTTCACCAGCACATGGCGTTGAGCCTCGAACTCCATAGAACGTGATCTCCACTGCCCACCTCCTCCCAGTGCACGAATGGATGGCGAACGCTAGGACAAGGGTCAAACGATGTGAAGGGGAAGTGACATGTCTCACACCTCCACTCGAATCTCGCTACCGTCGCACCATGCAGATCGACACCATCACCGTCCCCACTAGTGAGCTCTCCTACGGGTGTCTCACCGCAGGTGATTCGGACCCCCTCGCCCTTTGCCTCCATGGGTTTCCCGATACCGCTCATGGCTGGCGCTATCTCCTTCCAGCACTTGCCGATGCCGGATATCGGGCTGTTGCTCCTTTCATGAGGGGTTATGCACCCACGTCGATCCCCACCGACGGCCAGTACCACGTAGCCACGCTCGCGCGCGATGCAACTGTCCTTCATGAAGCACTCGGTGGAGATGGCGATGCAGTCATCATCGGCCACGACTGGGGCGCACTCGCGACCTACGGTGCCGCCGCCTTTGCTCCTGATCGTTGGCGTCGTGTTGTCACCGCTGCGGTTCCGCCGGCGGCTTCGATGGCGACTGCGATGACGACCTACGACCAACTCAAACGCTCGTGGTACACGTTCTTTTTTCAAGTCGGACTCTCTGACTTCGTTGTCTCAATGAACGATCTTGAATTCATCGAGCGACTCTGGGCCGATTGGTCACCTGGCTACGACGCGTCGATCGACATGAAGCACATCCGCGAATCAATCGGAAGCCCTGAACATCTCGCTGCCGCTCTCGGCTACTACCGCGCAACTTGGGGAACCGAACCCGTGTCGGCTGCTTACCAAGAAGTTCAAGATGTGCTGGGCACGCCCCCACCGCAACCCACCCTTTACATCCACGGCCGCAACGACGGTTGCGTTGGGGTCGAGTTCGCGGAGAACGCAGCGGCCGGACTCAGTGAAGGTTCACGCGCAGCAATCATCGAAGGCGCGGGGCACTTCGCTCAGGTCGAGAAGCCCGAGGAGTTCAATCGACTCGTGTTGGAGTTCATTCAGTCCTGAGTTCAGGGCAGAGATAAGGCGCCGTCACAGCCTGCAATTGCGAGCCCGTCACGAACGAGAGAATCAGCAGCACGCACCGAATCGAGGTCGCCTCCCTCGCGTTCATTCCACCCGCATGCGTCGCGGAACTCTTCCGGTGCTACTTCAACGCCAGTTCGCAGAACATCGAGTAGTCGGGCTCGGCCTTCTCGAAACGAACCGATGAATTTCGATTGCCCTTTACTCACCGCCGCCGAACCGATTGCGGGATCAGGCGCAAGTGATCCTCCTCGAAACCAAGAACAGGTCTTCGAGGTTGGGCATGCCTCACAATTCGGCGAGCGCTTGGTGCACACGAGTGCACCAAGGTCGAGCACGCCCTGGTTCCACGACCAACCCATCCCGATCGGAACGATGTCGTCGGCAAAGTTCTGGGCAACACGTGCGGTGAGCCGCTCACCACGTTGACGAGCAAGGATTCGACCGACATTCGTATCAACAACTGCGACATCTCGTTCAAACGCAAACGCGAGCACCGCCCGAGCGGTGTACGGACCGAGCCCCGGCAACGCGAGGAGCGCGTCGAGGTCGTCGGGAACCACTCCCCCATGTTCGGCGACAACAGCAACTGCAGCACGATGAAGATTCACCGCACGACGGTTGTAACCAAGGCCCGCCCATTCAGTCACGACATCGCCAACAGGAGACTGAGCGCAAGCTGCAGCCGTTGGGAATCGTTCAAGAAACTGATGCCAACGCGGAACGACTCTCGCCACCTGCGTTTGCTGGAGCATCAATTCCGAAACGAGTACCGCCCATGGGTCGCGGGTTTGTCGCCACGGCAACTCGTCACGTCGACCAGCGGACCAAGCAAGTACCGCCTCGACGTCAGGCGATCCGAGCACGAATCAGTCTTCTGAGAAAACGTCTTCGCCGTACGGGAGGCCACGAGTCGGAGCAAACTCCCGCTTCCACACCATGACGCGGCGGCGGAATTCGCACACCTCTTCCGAACGCTGATTGATTCCTTTGGTTTCAACAGTGACGATGCCGCGCTTGCCATCGGAAGTTTCCTTCTTGGCCAGAACCTTCGTCACTGCGTAGATCGTGTCGCCATGGAACGTGGGCTTGGCATGCTTCAACGATTCAACCTCAAGGTTGGCGATTGCTGCGCCGCTCACATCGGGAACGCTCATGCCAAGAACGAGCGAGTACACGAGGTTCCCCACCACGAGGGCCTTACCCATGGGCGATTCATTCTCAGCAAACCAGTTATTGGTGTGCGTGGGGTGATGGTTCATGGTGATCATGCAGAAGAGGTGGTCGTCAGCTTCGGTGATGGTCTTCCCTGGCCAGTGGCGATACACGTCGTCGATCTCGAAGTCTTCGAAGTGGCGGCCAAACGGGCGGTCATAAACGGTCACGGCATTTCTCCTCTACAGACGACGAAACAGAGCCTAGAAGTTTCCGCAACTAGATTCGACCAAGACACAGGGGGAACCATGACCGATCTTCTCATCACCGGCGGAACAATCGTCGATGGCACTGGCGCATCTGCGTACAAGTCCGACGTTCGCGTCCGGAACGGACTCATTGCCGAAATCGGCCAAGACCTCGCCGCTGAAGGCGAAACCGTCATCGATGCCGCCGGCTCGTACGTTGCCCCCGGCATCATCGACACCCACACCCATCTCGACGGCGCGATGTGGTGGAACCCGGAACTTGATCCACTTCCTGCCTACGGCAATACGTCGATGGTCTTCGGCAATTGCGGAAATTCGATCGCTCCCCTCAAAGGTGACCAGCGCGACGAAATCGTCGACCTGTTGTGCTTCCTTGAAGATCTCCCGCGTAAAGCATTCGAACAAGAGATCCCGTGGTCGTGGCAGTCATGGCCTGAGTACATGGATGCGCTTCGCACCCAGCCAACCTCAGTGCACGTTGCCGGCTACCTCGGACACCTTGCGCTGCGCACGTGGGTTATGGGCCCCGACGCATGGACTCGTGCTGCGAGCGCGGAAGAGATCGCCGAGATGTGCGCAGTCCTCGATGAAGGTCTTGCCGCCGGCGCACTTGGACTCAGTATTAATCACTTCGATAAAGATCGTGCGCTTCGACTCGTTCCCGGTTACTTCGCCGACGACGCCGAATATCTCGCTTTGTTCCGAGTTGTCGCCGACCATAAGCCGGCAACCGTGCAGATGATCACGCGTTTCAACGATCCTGAACTTTCAATTGCTGATGCCGAGCGCTTCGGCGAACTCGTGCGCGAAAGCGGCGTGCGTGCTCAGTACACCGGCATCCCCTTTAACGAACGCGACAACGATCGCCGCGACGAGTGGTGGGCGCTCCACAACCGTCTGCAGTCCGCGGGTGCCGACATGTGGCCGATGGTCAACTGCAAGCCGCTTGCACCGTTCTTCGGATTCGAAAGTTCACTTGTGTTCCAACGGGTACCCGCGTGGAACGAGGTCATCAACGGACCTACCGAACTCAAGCTGTCCACGCTGGCCGATCCCACATGGCGCGATCGGGCACGCACTGACTGGGACAACCGCACGCGCTCGAGCCTTTCGCGCATCGATCGACCCGCCGAAATGATCCTCACGATTTCCGAAACCGGCGCTGGGCCGCTTGGGATTTCGCTCCAAGACCTTTCCGATCAAACCGGTCTGCATATTTCCGATGCACTCGCCGACTGGGTCATCGCGAATGGCCTCGCATCTCAAATGATGGGCATCCCCGAACGACTGAGTGAAACCGATGTTGTAAGGGCGCTCCGCGACCCACACATGGTTTTCAACATCAACGACAGCGGTGCCCATCTTCAGTTGTTCTCCGCCGCCGGCGAGCACCTCTACATGCTCACGCATTACGTCCGCGACGCCGGTCTCATTTCGATCGAAGAAGGCGTTCACGCCCTCACCGGACGTACCGCAGAGTTCTTCGGCCTCTCCGACCGCGGCGTCATTGCTCAAGGCAAAGTTGCCGACCTCGTCGTGTTCCGCCTCGAGGAACTTGAACTGCGCCCCGAAGAACGGGCCTACGACGTTCCCCACGGCACCTGGCGATTCACTCGCGCCCCTGCAGGCTTCCGAGCAACCATTACCGCCGGTGTCCCCACGTGGATCGACGGGGCCAGCACGGGTGCTCGTCCCGGTCAGGTACTGCAGCCAATTCCTTCCTGAGCCTGATGAGAACGCCAAGGTGACCGGTGGGTAACCTTCGCCTCATGACTGCTCCGGATCTCACAACGGCCGCGTCCGTCATCGACCTCGCTCACGGGGTGGTCGACGCCGGCATCCGCCACATCGCCGCCAATGGCGGGCCCGATTTGAATCAGGTCGTGGCCTACGACATCGCTCATGCCGCGTCGGCAGTTGAGACCGGTCGAGCGATGCTCGTCTATGGCACCAAGGGCGAACTCGAAGCAAAGATCACCTGTGCCTACATCGCCGACGCAATCAGTGAACTCATTCCCAAGTTGTTCGGCCGGGAAGCCGACTGGGATATCGCTCCTGGCGCGCTCGATGAAACCCGAGAGTTTGTTTCCACATACCGCGCTCCTGATTTCCTTGCGTCTCTCGCTGACACCCCCGGACCTCGTCATCTCGACAGCGACTTCGAACTCGTGCAGGACACCTTCCGCCGATTCGCCAACGAAAAGATTGGTCCTGTCGCCGAACACATTCACCGCGACAACGCCGACATTCCCGAGGATCTCATTCAGGGCCTCGCCGAACTTGGCGGCTTCGGCCTCTCCGTGCCGGTCGAATACGACGGTTACAGCGAGGGCGGCGAAAGCGAATACATGGGCATGGTCGTAGCGACCGAGGAACTGGCCAAGGTGTCTCTCGGAGCTGGCGGTTCGCTGATCACCCGCCCCGAGATCCTCACTCGTGCGCTTCTGGCGGGTGGAACCGAAGCACAACGTCGCGAATGGCTGCCCAAGTTGGCTTCCGCCGAAGTTATGGCTGCCGTCGCGGTGACTGAACCCGATTACGGCTCTGACGTTGCCGGCGTGAAGGCAACAGCGACTCCCACCGATGGTGGTTGGCTCATCAACGGCGTCAAGACATGGTGCACATTCGGCGCTCGTGCCGATGCGCTCATGCTTCTGGCTCGCACCAACACCGACAAGTCGCTTACGCACAAAGCACTCACGATGTTTGTGGTCCCCAAGCCTCGCGGCGAAGGACATGGTTTCGCATTTGTCCAGGAGTCCGGCGCCGATGGCGGAGCACCCGGCGGCGGAAAGATGGAAGGCCGAGCAATCGACACCATCGGTTACCGAGGCATGCACTCCTACGAAATCGCGTTCGACAACTGGTTTGTTTCCGAAGCGAATCAGGTTGGTGGCGACGAAGGACTCGGCAAGGGCTTCTATTACCAAATGGCCGGTTTCGAAAACGGTCGTTTGCAGACCGCTGCTCGCGCTGTTGGTGTCATGCAAGCCGCGTACGAAGATGCTCACCAATACGCACTCGACCGTGTTGTGTTCGGTCAGCCGATCGCCGAATACCAACTCACCCAGGCCAAGCTCGGCCGCATGGTGGTGCTTACGCAAGCAGCACGACAGTTCTCCTACGAGGTTGCCAAGATGATGGCGAACGGCGGAGGAATCCTCGAGGCCTCGATGGTGAAGGCCTACGTGTGTAAAGCCGCTGAATGGGTCACGCGCGAAGCGATGCAGATTCACGGTGGCTTTGGTTACGCCGAGGAATACAACGTCAGTCGCTACTTCGTCGACGCCCGCGTCTTGTCGATCTTCGAAGGTGCCGACGAAACGTTGTGCCTCAAGGTGATCGCCCGCCGCATGCTCGATGCGGTGAAGTGAACCTCTAACTCAAGTCGTTAACCGAGCGCCGCGATTGCGTCGGCCACAGCGAGGATTCGACGAGCGTTATCGACGTGCAGGTTTTCGATCATGCGACCGTCGACAGTGACGACGCCTCGACCTTCAGCCTGCGCCTCGTCGAATGCTGCGATGACCTTGCGCGAATGTTCGATCTCGTCCTCGGACGGAGCAAACACCTCGTTGCACGGTTCGACCTGGCTTGGATGAATGAGGGTCTTGCCATCGAATCCGAACTGCTTGCCTTGCAGCGCTTCGGCACGAAAACTCTCGTCGTCTTTGATGTCGTTATAGACACCGTCGAGGATGACCTTGCCGGCCAAACGAGCTGCCATAAGGCACTTCTGCAACCCGAAATACAGCGGAGCGCGCCCGGGCACATGTTCGGCGTACAACTCTTTGGCGAGATCGTTGGTGCCCATCACTAAGACGGTGAGGCGATCTGAAGCGGACGCAATTGATTCCGCGTTGAGAATTGCCACCGGCGTTTCGAGCATCGCCCACAACTTGGTATGAGCAGGCGCACCCGCGGCCTCGAAGGAAGCAACCAGTTGGGCAACCTCTTCCGCCGAATTCACCTTTGGCACAACGATTGCACCGGGACCAGCTGCAGCTGCGGCTGCGATGTCGTCATCGTGCCATTGCGTACCGATGCCGTTGATGCGGATCGCGATCTCTTTCGCGCCATAGTCCCCGCTCGCAGCAGCGGCGCATACCCGCGCCCGCGCTTCGGGCTTGGCATCGGGAGCAACGGCGTCTTCGAGATCGAGAATCAGCGCATCGGCAGGAATGCCTTTGGCCTTCTCGAGCGCCCGCTCATTTGCGCCAGGCATGTACAGAACGGAACGACGGGGACGCAGTGCTTCACTCATATCGTTCTTCCTCAAAGTCCGTATGCGGCAGCAAGTTCGGAATCGTCAGCAGCAAGTGATGTGGCGAGTTCAACCATGACCCGGCACTGCTTCACCGACGCGTCGTCTTCCATTTTTCCGTCGAGCATGATGGCTCCGGTTCCGTCGCCCATCGCTTCGATGACACGACGAGCATGAGCGACATCGGCCGGATCGGGGCTGAACACGCGCTTCGCAATTGCGATCTGCACGGGATGAAGGCTCCAGGCACCCACGCAGCCAAGAAGGAAGGCATTGCGGAACTGGTCTTCGCACGCAACGACATCGGCAATGTCGCCGAACGGGCCGTAGAACGGAAGGATGCCATTCGCAACACATGCATCGACCATGCGAGCGAGGGTGTAGTGCCAGAGATCTTGTTGGTAGATCGTGCGATCGCCTTCGATATTTCCGTCAACCGGATCTTGACGAACCAAGTAGCCCGGGTGGCCGCCGCCAACACGCGTGGTCTTCATGCGGCGATTCGCCGCCAAGTCGGCCGGACCAAGCGAAAGGCCCTGCATACGAGGGCTTGCTCCGCAGATCTCTTCGACGTTGGCGACGCCACGCGCAGTCTCAAGAATCGCGTGCACAAGAATCGGACGATCCAACTTTGCCTTGGCCTCGAGTTGGGCCAGCAAACGATCGACATAGTGAATGTCTTCAGGACCCTCGACCTTCGGGATCATGATGACGTCGAGTTTGTCGCCAATTTCGGTGACGGCCGTGACGATGTCGTCGAGACCCCATGGCGAATCGAGTGAGTTCACACGAGTCCAGAACTGGGTCTTCCCGAAATCGATGGTCTTGCCAACATTCACCAGACCAGCGCGCGCTGCTTCTTTGTCGGTAGCGGGAACGCCATCTTCGAGGTTTCCGAGCAACACATCGACAGTCGGAACGATCGTGGGAAGTTTGCTCACCATCTTCTCGTTGGAAGGCGGGAAGAAATGAATCATGCGGGCGGGCTTGACCGGAATCTCTCGAACCGGTTCGGGGGCACCCACAGCGAGGGGGCGGAAGAAGTCCTTGGGGTTTCGCATCCCCTGAAACTATCGGTCGCCAGCCCCCGGCAGCGCCGTTGGCTGAGCAGATTCCTTCACCATGAACCCACTTCGGCCCTGAAGTTGAAACGAATCAACTAATCCGAGGATCCGCCGCACTGCATCTTCAGTACTCACGCCAGAGGGGTGAATGTTTGAAACGAGATTCCGCTGCGCATCGGTGTCACCGCTTCGGGGGCGGTGGGCCATATAGGCGGACAGACTTTCGGCGGTTGCGAGTCCAGGGCGTTCGCCGAGCAGAAGCACAACATTCTGCGCATCGAGGGCTTCGCCGATGTCGTTGATGACTCCGACACGGCAATTGCGTACGAAGAACGGACGGCCAACTGACCAACCACGAGCCGATGCGTGTTCCATCAGCGGACCAAGTAACGACGGGACCTGCGCCCCCACCGCCAGCGGCGAAAGACCGTCGCCAATCACAAACTGCACGTCGACCCCAGATGGACAGTTTTGACGCAACGTTTCCGCAACCCCCGCCGCCAAGCGACGACCTTTATCTGGCCGGGCCAGATACTCCTCATGCGAATCCGCCTCGGTAGCGACTTCGAACAGAGCGAAGTGTTCAACTAGGTCCTTCATCGGTTGCTCATGGAGAGAAAGAGACGCGCCGAGGGCATCTTTCGCAAACGCGTGATCGGCACGAAGTTGCAGTTGCGTTGATGTCCGATACGCCGTTCCTGCGCGGCCGATGAACAAACGGGCAGGCGTGACGTTGGCGCTGTCGTCGCCAACATCGACTGCGCGTTGAAGTGGCGTCGGAAGGCTCACGCTCACAGGCCTATGGCTTTCAAAGAGTTGCTGAACGCAACCAAAGATTCAGGACCGGTCGCTGCGAGCTCCGAAAGCTTCCCGCCCTCGTAAATACCAGAGCGCTCAAGCCACTCTTCGAACTCAGGCGCCGGACGTGCACCAATCAGTTCCCGGACGCCCGCAGCATCGTGATAACTGGTGGATTGATAGTTGAGCATCACGTCGTCCGAACCAGGCACACCCATGACGAAATTGCATCCTGCAGTAGCGAGCAAAACAAGTAACTGATCGGTGGTGTCTTGATTCGCTTCGACATGATTTGTGTAACAGATGTCAATACCCATGGGCAGACCTAGCAATTTGCCCATGAAGTGATCTTCCAAACCGGCACGCATAATTTCTCGCTCGTTGGCGAGATATTCCGGCCCAATAAAGCCGACAACGGAGTTGACGAGGAACGGATCAAAGGCGCGCGCAACTCCGTATGCACGCGCCTCGCATGTGAGCTGATCCATCCCACCGTGACCATCGACAGAAAGAGCGGTGCCTTGACCGGTTTCGAAGTACATGACGTTGGTGCCGATGAACTCCTGGCGGTCCGCATGCGAGGCCAGTACCGCTTCGCGTCCTTCGGCCAAACCTTGCAACGTCACTCCGAATCCAGCATTTGTCGCTTCGGTGCCGCCAATACTCTGAAAGAGCAAGTCGATAGGCGCGCCACGTTCAAGTGCTGCGAGTTGGGTGGTGAAGTGCGCCAGCACACACGACTGGGTCGGAGCACCAACCGCGCTGATCAAATCCTGAAGTGCATATTCGAGGGCCACGACGTTCTCGATTGAGTCACCTGCGGGGTTCACTCCGATCACCGCATCCCCGCAACCGAACAGCAAGCCATCGAGAGCCGAAAGCAGCACTCCAGCAATGTCATCGGTTGGATGATTGGGCTGCACTCGCACCCCGAGAACACCGCGCTCACCCATCGTGTTTCGGCAGCGCGTGACGGTTTGCAATGGAGCTGCAGCAGTAATGAGATCGCGGGCACTCATGATTCGAGCGACGCCCGCAACCATCTCGGGAGTGAGTGCAAACTTCAGCCCTCCCTCCCATTCGGAGGCGAACGAGGAGGAAAGAACAAGATCCCGCAGTTCACCCACCGTGAGCGAGCGAATCGCTGCAAACGCGTCGTGATCAACCGACGAAACAATCAGACCAGTCACATCGTCGTCAATGAGTGGTTCATCGAGAAATGCACCGAGTGAAACATCGGCCAACGCCATTTTGGCGGCCACCCGCTCACGTTCTGAACTCGCAGCAATTCCAGCCAGACGATCGCCGGCTTTGGGTTCATTCGCCCTCGCCAGAAGTTCACGAAGATCAGCGAACCCGAAGGTTTCGCCGCGCAGCGTTACCGATCGCTTCATGCAAGTATCAGATCAGCCGGAACTACCTGTTCGGTTAACAGCGTCGCGAACCGAGTGACATCGCCGCCAACCCAGTTACGGCAGAGCGGAAGCCCTTCGACATAGCAGGAGATGTACGCCCGCCACGTAGGTGATGTCAGAAACTCGATCGCCTTCGTTGCACGAGCGTGCGGAAGTAGCCCCCAACGTTCGATGTATGCGACGACGTCATCGACAGCGGCACCATCTTCGTGAAGCAGCCACGCAGCATTCGCTCGAACCGCATCCATCGATTCGCTCGCAACGCGAACAGCATGAGCAATCTCCGGATCGAACTCGATCCCGTTATTACGCAAGTGTTCGGCCACAAGGAGGTCTGGAACTTCTCCAGCGATGATCTCCAAGGCCAAGTCGGCCAAACCTTCGGCAATCAGACACTGAGGTGTCCCAACACAGAAGATCGATTCCTCTTGCCACCCACGAGTTCGGACGAGGCCGGACTCCTTCCGAGAATGCTCGGTGTGATGACCGGGATAGGCCTCGTGTGCAACCAAGTGACCAATGCTTGTTGCGAGCACGGGCAAATCCGTATTGATCGCGACGCGACTTTGCAGATCACCTTCGTAATAGTTGAAACCCGACCAAGGCTGATTCGTCGCGAGTTCCCATGCGATGTGCTCGCCTTCTGGCAAACCAAACTGTCGTTGCGTTCGCTCACGAAAATCCTCGGCGATCGAGCGCAGCACAGCATCCAAGCGATCAACCGGAATCGCTTGCGCTTCACGCCACTCGATAATGCGTTCACGCACCGGACCAGAACCCGGGAGCACTGCATTAAGCCGTTCGTGGGCCGCAGCGAATTGATCTTCGTCACGAAACGTCGGGCGAACGCCGTAACACCACTCGACTTCGTCGACGTAAGAAATGTTTTCCCCCGCAATCTTGCGCGCGGAGGTGTGCATTCCCGTTGCTTGTGCCCGCAACCAGCGCCGGCGCGAAGCATCGAGCACGTCATCGTCGATTCCTGCGTCAAGGTCGACAACGAGTTGACCCGCAGCCGTGACCAGCGAATCGGGAGCTGGAACCGGTTCGCAGGCGACTCGATCGGCAATGACACTCGGGCCGTAATAGGCGTCGACAAAGCCGTCGATATGGCGCCCCAT
>Ga0114960_10001375_pt1 | contig 19536 bp, 14 predicted proteins | sample C_130625_MF_Meta_FD_92637 | JGI IMG/M metagenome (GOLD analysis project Ga0114960, IMG submission 92637) | Freshwater microbial communities from Lake Croche, Canada to study carbon cycling - C_130625_MF_MetaG | ecosystem: Environmental > Aquatic > Freshwater > Lake | place: Lake Croche, Canada... | reverse complement strand
TTGTTCTAAAATTTTTTTTTCTTTTGAAGCTAATTTTTGAATAACTATGCTTTTTAATCGTTTTATTATTTATTTTTTTATTTATCCCGCTTGCATTTTTGTTATTTCTACTTGTTTCATTATTTAATAAATCACCTAATTCTCTTAAATCATTTACTATTTCATCTATATTTATAGGATTTATTCTCTCAGAAAATAAATAATTAATAAAAATACTTTTAATTAATCTAAATATTTTTAATTGGTTATCATTTAATTTATCATAATTTTCATATAATAATTCTAATAATGGATAGTAAATGCAAATAAAACCATAAATATCTACTATTTTAATAAATACATTATCTAAATAATCACGTAAATTTAATGAACCGTCTTTTCTAAATTTAGTAAATTTTTCTAAAATAGCGATTATATAATTTGTTATATACTCAATTGTAAAATCAGACTCTATAAATCTAGACTTTGTATCCTCACTAATGCTATTTAAATTTTTACTAAATAATATATACATTATATCATTTATAAATTTATAATGTCCAGCACCTCTTTCTTTTATCCAAGAATGAATATAATCAATTATAAAAGGTTTTAAATTTGTTCTATCAGTTTTACCACCATCCTTAATATATTTAGTATATTTTTCAAAAAAAGAATCCGAAAACAGAATGATAGAAAATGGTAAATTAAATTGTAATGGTCTATTTCTCCATTCATTTGGTAGCTTATTGTCTTTAAAAGGTACGTATTCTGTTGATAATCCCCAATCTATTAATCTAACTAATAATTTTTTTTCTTGTTTTACCAAGGTATTTGAATCTTTTATATCACAATGATATATATTTTTATTATTCATTGGAATAATTCCATATAACAACAGACTGATTAAGCTATTGTTTAATTTCTTTAAGTTACCAATTGAACCTTGACTATAAACATATGTATCAACTGGCATTCCACCATTTGGCATATTTAATAACATTAACTTGTCTACATTTGAATTTATATTTTTTTTTGTTATACCATCTTTAGATAATGTTTTACATTTTTTTGTAAAATTGGATAAATCATCTTTTGTTAATTTAGTTGGCTTACATAAATTTGCATTATTTAGTAAAAAATAATCTGTATAATCAGGTATATCTTTTAGAACATCTTTTATTAAATTAATCTCTTCATACTCACTTATAGCGTGTTTTTCTGTCATTAACTTTGAGATTTTATTTGGTTCTCTATTAGTGGAACCTCTGCATTTTAATACTGGACTAAATACACAACCAAAACCACCAGCTCCTATTACTTTTCCTCCTAATTTTTTTTTATTTATTTTTGTCATTTTATATATATTATACTTTTATAAAAAGTATAGCAAAATATTTATTTATCATTATAGTTTTATAAAAAGTATTTATTTATCATACATATAATATATTATACCTATCATTGAAAAAATAATACAAAAATATATTATTTTACCTTTAATTTTATTATATTCTATCAAGTTATCATCAAAATTTTTATATTCATCGTAATATTTTGTTAAAAAATCATTTAAAGATACTTTGGGCTTTTCTAGTTTTTCATTTATTTTATTATGAATAAAATGCATCCAACGTACAAAAGAGTCTCTATTATCTAAATAAGGAGCTATTGGATATTTATCTATTAATTTACTAAATTCACCCGATATTTGTTCTACTGGAAGAAATAATGGCAAATTTTGTATAAATTCATAATATTTCTTTTTTGTTACAGTATTAGGATAATGCGGATAAGTCATTGCAAGAGTATGTAAAAAAAACCAATAATGTGGTCCCCATACTTTTGGATCAAGATACACTGTTGGCATTACTATTTAAATTTATTTTATTAAAATTTATTTAACATAAATAATAAATATTAGTTTTGAACAGTTGTCATTATTTCTGATTATTATTTATAGTTATAAACTGATTTATACAGTTATTATAATTTTCTCTCTTATTGCAATAATTAAACATACGGGTTGAAGATCCTTTTCCTTTTGTACAACCTAAATTTATTGAAACATTAGCAATTTTGTTATTTCCACCAAAATGCTTTTGATTTAGACCTAAATTAAATAATCTAGAACCGGGCATATATTATTATATTATTATATTATTATATATTTTTACAATTGCATTAATTATTATTTAAATATAATAATTTATATAATTTATTTAGAATATGAATATGAATATGAATATATGTAATAATTGTGGTAAATCGGGTCATTTATTTCATCAATGTAAACTACCAATTACTAGTTATGGTATTATTGTTTTTAGTTCTAGCTCAAAAGGATTACAATTTTTAATGTTAAGACGTAAAGATAGTTTTGGATATATTGATTTTATTAGAGGTAAATATTCACCCTATAATATTTATCAAATTCAAAATTTAATTAATCAAATGTCAATAGATGAGAAAAATCATATTTTAAATTGTAATTTTGACAATTTATGGAAAGAAATGTGGTTTAATACAAACAATTGTCAATATAAAAATGAAAAGCATATATCATCCAAAAAATTTGACATAATAACTAAAGGGGTCTATGTTGATGATGAAGCAATAACATTAAAAGATATTGTAAATAAAAGTATAACCAATTGGTTAGAAACTGAATGGGAATTTCCAAAAGGGCGTAGAAACTATAAAGAAAAAGACTTAGAATGTGCTTTGAGAGAATTTGAAGAAGAAACTGGCATATCACAATCAAAAATTACTATTGTAGAAAATATTTTACCATTTGAAGAAACATTTATAGGGTCTAATCATAAAGCTTATAAACATAAATATTTTTTAGCTTGTATGAATGATATATCACAAGATAATTTACAAAATTATCAAATCTCAGAGGTTAGTAAATTAGAATGGAAAAATATTGATCAATGTTTAGAATCAATAAGACCATATAATTTAGAAAAAAAGGAATTAATTACAAATATTAATAAAGTATTAGAAGAATATAGATTATATTCATAATATATATTATGACAGAAAATCTAAAAAAGAAGAAAATTATTATAGAATCTTCTTCATCTAATAAAACTGAAGAAGAATATTTAAAAGAACAATCAATGACACCATCTTCTTCTTCTTCAATACCTTCGGAAAGTTCTTCATCAATACCTTCGGAAAGTTCTTCTTCAATACCTTCGGAAAGCTCTTCTTCAATACCTTCGGAAAGTTCTTCATCAGTTCCACCAACATCTTCTTCAATAGAGTTGAATGATATATCTAAAGAAGATTTAGAAGAAGAATATAAAAAAATAAATTGTAAGGATGAAAACTATTATTCTAATGAATGTAATAAATTTTTACTTAAAAAAGAGTTAATTGAAAGAAATTATCTTTCAGAGAATGAAGATGAAGCATCTTATTTATATCCTAATTTAAATGATAAAGAATTTAATATTAAAATTGCAAGTAAAAAAGAATTTAATGATACTAAATATGATGGAAAAATTTATGATGATATTGAAAAACAATCAGATATTTTAGCAAAGGCGGATTTTGAATTACAACCGCATCAAGCATTTGTTAAAAATTTTTTATCCTCTGAAACACCATATAATAGTATGTTCTTGTTCCACGGATTAGGTACAGGAAAAACGCTAAGTTCTATTGGAGTTTGTGAAGAAATGCGTGATTATATGAAACAGCTAGGAATAAACAAAAGAATTATTATTGTTGCTTCTGAAAATGTCCAAGATAATTTTAAATTACAATTATTTGATGAGAGAAAATTAAAATTAATAGACGGTGTATGGAATATTCAATCTGGATTAGGAAATAAATTATTAAGAGAAATTAATCCGATGAATATGAAAGGAATACCAAAAGAAAAAATAATTAGTCAAATAAAAAATTTAATTAATACTTATTATATATTTCTTGGTTATGTTCAATTTGCAAATTATATTATTAAAACAATGAATTATAATGAAGAAATTAAAAAACAAAGTTTTGATAAAGATGCAAAAAATATTGGTAGTAAAAAAAAAATTAATCTTCTTAAAGATAACAAAATTGAACTAAATAGTAGAATAATTAAACGTTTACAAAATGAATTTAACAATCGTTTAGTTGTAATTGATGAAGTTCATAATATTCGTAAATCAAATGATAATGAAAATAAAAAAGTCGCTATAAATCTTGAACTACTTGTTAAATCCGCACAGAATATGAGATTTTTATTTTTATCTGCAACACCAATGTATAACAGTTATAAAGAAATAATATGGATTTTAAATCTAATGAATACAAATGATAGAAGGGGTAGAATTGAAGTAAAAGATATATTTGACAAAAATGGCAATTTTAAAAAAAGTGGTGAAGAATTACTTACAAGAAAAGCAACTGGTTATATTTCTTTTGTTCGTGGTGAAAATCCATACACATTTCCTTATAGAGTTTATCCCAATCAGTTTGCAAAACAAAATACATTTTTAGACATTAAGTATCCATCCTATCAGATGAATCTAAAAAAAATAAAACACGAAGATAAAAAACGAATTATAAGTTTATATTTAACAAAATTTAAAGACTGTAATAATTGTGGTAAATGTCAATACTGTGTTTATAAGTATATTATTTATAACTTACGAAATAAAAGATCAACAATTACAACAAAATTAGGATTTGTTAGAGAAATGCCTAGTTTTGAAAATATGGAAGCGTTTGGATATACATTATTACAATTACCAATAGAATCATTAATTATTTCTTATCCGATTATAGGATTAAAAGAAATACTAGATGAAATGCCTCAAGAGAGATTATTAGAAGATTTTTCACCTAGTTTTTCTGAATCAATTTCTGAAGATTTTGAAGATTTTGAAGAAGAAGAAGAAGGAGACAAAACTTTGGTAGAAGAAGAAGAAGAAGGAGACAAAACTTTGGTAGAAGAAGAAGAAGAAGGAGACAAAACTTTGGTAGATTCAGAAAAAGAAGAAGAAGAAGAAGGAGACAAAACTTTGGTAGAAGAAGAAGACAAAACTTTAGTAGAAGGAGAAGAAGACAAAACTTTGGTAGAAGAAGAAGGAGACAAAACTTTGGTAGAAGAAGAAGGAGAGAAAACTTTAGTTGGTGGTATAAATTCATCTAGTTCACAACAAACATCTATTGATCCACATCAATTAACTGGAAAAACTGGTCTAGAGAGAATGATGACCTTTGTAGATAATAAATCACCTCCTACTAAAGGAAAATTTGAATATAAAAAAACTACTATATCCAACTACGGAAAAATATTTTCTAGAGAAATGATTGGAAATTTCAGTGCAAAAATTAAATCAGTCATTGATAATATTTATAATCCAGAAAAAGATATCGTATCAGAAGGAGTCATCTTAATTTATTCACAATATATTGATAGTGGGTTAATTCCAATGGCTCTTGCATTAGAAGAAGCCGGTTTTACAAGGTTTGGCGATAAGGGAGCTTCTTCACTGTTTAAGGATTTACCAACAGATGTTGTAGATGTTAGAACTATGAAGCCCCCTACAAATAAAAAAGATTTTATACCTGCACGTTATTCTATGATTACTGGCGATTCAAGACTATCTCCTAATAATGACTTTGAAGTTAAGAGTTTAACAAATGAAAATAACTTAAATGGTGAGAAAATAAAGGTTGTATTAATTTCTAAAGCCGGTTCAGAAGGTATAGATTTTAAATTTATTAGACAAGTACATATATTAGATCCTTGGTACAATATGAATCGCATAGAACAAACCATTGGCAGAGCCGTACGTAATTTTTCCCATAAAGATCTACCTTTTAAAAAAAGAAATGTTCAAATTTTTCTTTATGGAACAATCTTAGGAGAGAATATTGAAGAAGCAGCTGATTTATATGTTTATCGTGTAGCTGAATATAAAGCAATCCAAATTGGAAAAGTAACTAGATTACTAAAAGAAACCGCGGTTGATTGTATTATTAATCACGGACAAACCAATTTTACACAAGAAAAAATTAGTGAACAACTTAAACAAAACATTACTCAAGAATTATCTACTGGTATTATTTTAGAAGATTTTAAAGTCGGCGATTCACCATTTTCGCCTGCGTGTGATTATATGGCTGATTGTAACTACAACTGTAGACCAGATAAAGAAATAGATGAGGATAATTTGAATGAAGACACTTACAATGAAAAATATATTGTAATGAATTCTGAAAAAATTATACAACGTATAAGAATGTTAATGAAGGAAAATTTTTTTTATAAAAAAGATGTGTTATTAAAAGAAATTAGAGTACAAAAAGAATATCCCTTTATTCAAATTTATTCAGCACTAACACAGTTAATTGAAGATGAAAATGAATTTATTATGGATAAATATGGTAGAAATGGTAGATTAGTTAATATTGGAGAATATTACTTATTTCAGCCAACTGAATTAAGAGACAAAAATATTTCTATATTTGATCGTTCTGTCCCGATTGATTATAAACATAGCATGATAAATTTTGTAGTTAATAAGTCCGTTGAAAAACAAGTAATTGATAAAAGAAATATTAAAAAAGTTTTTGAAATAGAAGACGATGACCTCGTAGAAGATAAATCAATGCAATTTTTGAAAGCAACAACTATTATTGATGAAATGAAAACTAACTTTGAATTATGTAATGATTTTACAAAAAAAACAAAAGTTCCTAGAGGAGATGATAACTGGTATAAACATTGCGGAATTGTAATTAAAAAAATGAAAAAAGAATATCCTGAGTCGCAAAAATACTTAATTGGATTTTTAGTAGCTCATATGTTAGAATTACTATTATATGATGATAAACTAGAAGTAATGAATTATTTATATTCATTGGATAATATTCAAAATGGATCTTTCGAATGGTTTGCAAAAGAGTATTTTATGACAAACAGTATAGTAACAAAAAAGTTTACATCATTTATTATGTATAAATTAAATAAAAGAATGATTATGATATTAAATGAAGAAAATAAATGGATACTTGCTCAACCTGAAGATCAGAGAGAAATTGCATCCGCAAAAGAAACCAAAGAGTTATTATCATTTAAAACAGAAGATTATAGTAAAATCATTGGTTTTATTGGTTATGAAAAAAGTAATCGGTTTTTAGTATTCAAAACAAAAGATATGACTGCAAAAAGGGATACTGGTGCTAGATGTGATGAATCTGGCAAACTTAAAACATTACAAAAATTAAATGAAATTGTTGGTGATGAAAATAAATATACAAAAGAAAATACAAAAGGAAAAAAAGAAGATGGAATGGAAGCGGTTGGTCACGTAGAATTATGTGTACTTCAAGAATTTATTCTAAGATACTTTAATACTATTCAAAAGGATGATAAAAAATGGTTTTTAGTTCCTGAAATAGCAATTTGGCATAAAATATATAATATTTTTGTTTAGAATTGATCTGAATAATTTTTATTTTTTATCTAAATTAAATAATAAATAATAAATAATAAATAAAATTGAAAAAAAATATAATGAAAAGATAATATGTATAATAATTATATGGAAGGCACTAAGTTTAAACAACCATCATTCAAAAATAAACGCAAAGAATTAAAACTGGAATCTATTTATTCTAGATGTTTAGTTTGTAGAAAAATAATTTTACCTATAAATGCTATAGGAAAAAATATTAAAGACGTAATTGAGCAAAATATTCAAATCAATTTTGAAGGTAAATGTGTCACAGAAGGATTTATTAAACCGGAATCGTGCAAAATTATTACTTATTCTAGTGGAACTGTTGAACGCGGTAATTATGTTAGTTTTGAAGTTATATTTGAATGCGATGTTTGTTTTCCTGTTGAAGGAATGCTTGTGCAGTGTGTTGCTAAAAATATTACAAAGGCAGGTATTCGTGCTGAAAGCGCAAATGATTTTCCATCACCTATTATAGTATTTATTGCAAAAGACCACCATTATAATATTTCTAAATTTTCTGATATTAAAGAAGGGGATAAATTTAATATACGTGTTATTGGACAACGTTTTGAATTAAATGATAAATATATTTCTATTATTGGTGAATTAGTTAAAGAAAAAGAACAACAACAATTTAAACCACAAGCTAAGCCTCGCATAGTTATTGAAGATTAGAATAAACATATTTGCCTTACTAGAATTCTATTATTTTATTTCTATTTATAAATTTTTTACATTTATACATTTTTTACATTTATACATTTTTTTCTATTTAACTTTTATTATATTTTGTAATAATTTAAAAACAAATTTTAAAATATTATAAATGGAAGCTATATTATCTACAAATAGTATTAATAATTATTCTTTTAGTGAATTAAATTATATTAGAGAGAATATTGAAAATATGAATAAGTTTAACCAAATAGAAGTTTTAAGAATTTTTAATAAATATTCAGAAGTTATATTAAATGAAAATAAATATGGTATTCATATTAATCTCTCCGAGCTTAAAAAAGAAATAGTTGATGAGTTAAGTATATATATAAAATATGTTAATACACAAGAAGTAAACTTAAACATTATTGAACAACAAAAAGAAGATTATAGAAATACATATTTTTCAAAAGATATTAAAGATAATAATTAAAATTAACTAATAATATGGTAGAAGAATATAATGTTGTATTAGATAAATTACACGATTATATACTTGATGAAAATAATATACAAAGGTCTTTAAAAATGAGGATAAATGTAAATGCAAATGCAAATACAAATGCAAATGCAAATACAAATAATAACCAAAATATAGTTATTAAAAAAGAATCTTTATTTATACCTGTTGAAAAGGATAAGTTATTTTGGTGTTATTATATTATAAAAAATGGTGATATTAAATATGAATGTCTTTTTAATAGAAATGATTTAGTGTCAAAGCAAATGAAGATTGATTTAGTAACTGTAATAAGAAATAATAAAGATATTGTAAAAATGTATAAATTAGATTCCATAACAAATTTAGAAAGCAATTTAGCAAATGACCAATTATTAAATTCTAATACATTTTTAACATTATGCGCAATTCATAATATTAATATTATTTATATTAATAAAAAAACATATTACGAGTTATTAGTAAATGACACAGATTTAATATATATTGTATATGAAATAACGAATCAAAATAAATATTTTAAAAAATATGGATACCAAATTGGAACTAAAGAGTTAGTTGAAAATATTAGAAATACATTTTATAAAGTAGATAAAACAGATAACCCAATAAGAGCGATTTCATATTATAAGGTTGAACACCTTGCTAACATATGTGATAAATTAGAAATTGAAAAAATAAATAAAAATACAGGAAAAATGAAATCAAAAAAAGATTTGTATGAATCAATTATTCAATATTTTTAAATAAAAAAATTGAAGAATAATTTAAAAATATGTCTTTATTATATATATCATAAATGAATCCTAAAGAAACCAACGATAAATTAAATAAACTGTATACAGGTAAATATATAGATTCAGATAGACAATATGGACCTACTGATTATGGTTCTGATAAATTAAATGCTTTTTATAAAGATTTGGATCAAAAAGATAGAATTAAAATTAAAAATTTATCTAGAGAATCAGCCATTCGTTTATTAGAAATTATGATTAATCCTAATATTCAGCAAGTATATGATAGTTTAACATCAAAAGAGCAAAGTGAGTTAAATAAAATGTATATCGTGAATAAATATACGACATTAAAAAAAATGCTTGATAAAAAAATTGCTGAAACAAATTTTGCATTAACACCTATAGATGAAAACCCTAAAACTCCAAGTGTTTCACCTCCAAATTTTTCAGAACAATTGCCATTGGGTAATAAATTAAGTATACTTCCGCAAACGCCTTCAACTGGGTCACAAACTTTATTTGAACCTAATACTCCATCTTATAGCCCACCATCTTTAACAAAAAAACCTGATATGGTATTTCTTCCAAGTACTCCATCAGATCCACCACCGTCTTTGTTAAATGTTCCAGTAGAACTAGTTCAGGAAGAGGAAGAGGAAGAAAGAGGTCCTAGTCCTGAAGAAAAAAGAAAAAAAGGTAAAGTTTCTCTACAAGAACAATTAGATAATCTTGTTAAAGTATATTATTCAAATAATCCGTTTGTAAATAGTTCTGAATATAATCACGAATTAGAAGTAAGGTTTGGCACCAAAGGCATTAGACCATTGACGAGAAATGACTACGATAACGTAATTAAAAAGCTAAAATCATTTGGATTCAATTTAGTTGGAGAAAACTCTGGGCAATATTATTTAAGAATTAATTGTGAATATTTAGATAGTATTTCAGGTAGATTTAAAATGTCAGATGTTGTTAGAACTGAAATAAGCGGCATTCATAATATTCAAAATTATTGTAAAAATAATGACATTAAAACAATATATAAAGAAAGTCCTTTATCTATAAAATTTATTGAAAAAAAATTTGGTACAATGAATAAAGAAAGAATATATCCTTTAGATTTTGATGAGTTTAATTTTAGAGTGTCATATCAAACCGAAGTATCAGTCAAAACTGGTATTAAAAATTTTATTTTAGAAAATTGGAGAAAATCAAAAAAAGAATTCCGTTTTATTAATCGCGTTTCTTTTGAACACCCAGATTATCCTTTTATTATTGATATAAGTATTGTAAAATATGCTAACAAAAGTCCAGATAAATTCGGTAGAGAAAATCGTGGCTCTATGATCCGTGTTTATACCATTGAAGAATCAAATGTGTTTAATAATCAAGAAATATATGAAATTGAAATTGAGTTAAATAATCATAAAATTGGCCCTGCAACTATGTTTAATACACCGCAAGCTATAGCGGATTCATTAAGAAAAGTTATTAAATTTGTATTAGGTGGACTTCAAGGTACTAATTATCCAATTTCATATCCAGAACAAAGACATATTTTAAATTCATATATGAAAATGGTTTGGAAAGACGAATATGATCCTAAAAAATATATTAAAAGTAAAAATTTTATTGGTCCTAATTCAATTACATTACAATTAGGAAATATAGCTCCTCTAGATGAAAATACTAATATGGCAAATATTCGTAAAGACTTTATAGTAACAGATAAAGCTGATGGTCAACGTCATTTGATGTTTATATCTAATGAAGGCAAAATTTATCTTATAAATACAAATATGGATGTTATCTTTACTGGTGCAAAAACAAATAATAATGATTGTTTTAATTCTATATTTGATGGCGAATTAATTTCACACGACAAAAATGGTAAGTTTATTAATTTATATGCGGCGTTTGATATTTATTTTATTAAAAATGTTGATGTTAGAGGATATACATTTATGTTATTAGATACTGAAAAAGATATATATAAGTCTAGATATCAGCTTTTAAGATATGTACAAGCTAATATTAACCCAGTTTCAATTATGGATACAGGTAAACCTGCAGAAAAAACTATATCCGCATTAACAAAACAGTATGTTAAAATAGATGATTTATTATCTCCAATTAGAATAGTCTCAAAAGAATTTTATCCAAACGCATCTAATCAAACAATATTTGATGGTTGCAATTTAATTTTACAAAAAGAAAATGAAGGTAGATTTGAATATGAAACAGATGGTTTAATATTTTCGCACGCCTTTTATGGGGTTGGTTCAAATAAAATCGGTAAAGTTCAATCAAATGAAAGAATTACTTGGGAATATTCTTTTAAATGGAAACCACCCCAATATAATACTGTTGATTTCTTGATTACTACAGAAAAAACTACAAATGGTGAAGATGTTATTAAATCTTTATATGAAGATGGTATTAATACTGGGTCATCTATTCAAATTGCTGAATATAAACCTATTATATTAAGATGTGGTTTCAGAGAGAAAACAGATGGATATATTAATCCTTGTCAAGATATTATTGATGATAAGTTTTCTGATTATATACCTAGGTTTGAAGACAATCAAGAAAATGATTATGTTCCAAAAAGATTCTATCCAACGGAACCTTTTGATGAAAATGCGGGATTAACGAATATTATTCTAAGAAATGATGGTTTTGGGGGCAAAAAAATGTTTTCGGAAGAAAATGAAGTGTTTGAAGATAATACAATTGTTGAATTTAGGTATGATTTATCAAAAGAAGGTGGATGGAAATGGATTCCTTTACGTGTAAGATATGACAAAACTAGTAAGTTAAGGCGTGGTGAAAAAGAATACGGAAATTCGTATAAAGTTTGTAATGAAAACTGGAAATCAATTCAGCCAACTGGAAGAATAACAGAAGATATGATAAAAACTGGTCTTAATATACCGAGCATAACTGTAAGTGAAGATACATATTATAATACACCGTCTGGTAAGTTTAAAACAGATGCAATGAAAAATTTCCATAATTTATATGTAAAAAAAATATTAATTGTTAGTGTTTCAAAACAAGGAGACACTTTAATTGACTTAGCTTGTGGAAGAGCCGGGTATCTACCTAAATGGATTAGTGCTAAATTATCATTTGTATTTGGTATTGACTTATCTAAACAAAATTTAGAAAATCGTATAGATGGTGCTTGCGCCAGATATTTAAATTTAAAAAAAACATCCAAGAGTGTTCCTTCTGCTCTTTTTGTAAACGGAAATAGTGCTTTTAATATTAAAGATGGTAGTGCAATGTTGAATGATAAAGCTAAGCAAATAACATCAGCTGTATTTGGCAATGGACCTAATGATCCAGAAAAAATTGGCAAAGGCGTTAGTAAACAGTATGGAAAAGGAGCCGAAGGATTTAATATTTCATCGTGTCAATTTGCAATTCATTATTTCTTTGAAAACCCTGATTCATTAAAAGGATTTATGCAAAATATTGTAGAATGTACAAAAATTAATGGATATTTTATTGGAACTTGTTATGACGGAAAGTTAGTATTCAATGATTTGAAAAAGATTAAACTAGGCGAATCTATACAAATAGTAGAAGATGGTAAAAAAATTTGGGAAATAATAAAAGGATATGATTCTAACAGATTTGATGATGATTCTAGTTCTATAGGTTATAGAATTGACGTGTTTCAAGAATCTATTAATCAAGTTATTTCTGAATATTTAGTTAATTTTGATTATTTTAATCGTGTGATGAATTCTTATGGTTTTGAAATAATTACACGTGAAGAAGCCGTAGATTTAGGACTTCCAGATGGATCCGGACTATTTAGTGAATTATTCTTAAATATGTTAGAAGAAATTAGTAAAAATAAATTCAAGGCAAAAGATTATGGACAGTCACAATTTATGACCGCTTTTGAAAAAAAGATTTCATTTTTAAATCGTTATTTTGTTTATAAAAAAATTAGAAATGTAAATGTTCAAAATGTTGAGTTAGATTTAGGTGATTATGACAGTTCAATAGAAACAAGAAATGTTCAACAAACAAAGCAAGCAATAGAGGTAGCTAAAGAAGAAGTAAAAAAAATACAACCAAAAATTCGTAAATTAAATAAAAAACTATTACTTGTAGCTGCAACAGAAGGATTAGAAGAAGAAGTTGTTAAAAAAACTAAAAAATCTGCTTCTGTTAAGTCTAAAAAATTATTAATTATAGATGAAAGCTCTGATGAATCTGATAAAGAATAACTATAATTTGTTAACAACTTAAATAAAAAATATAATATATAATATTGAACGAATGAGTTATTATATATTACCTAGAATTATAAATAAAATTGATGTTAGTCCAAAAGAGGATGTGAATGAATGCGACCTATATATTTCACATAGTCTTTTTAACTATTATAGTAAAATAATGAACGAAATAAATAATTCATTAAATAATACATTGAATAATACATTGAATAAATATAAAGATATTATAACGATAGTTAATCCATATGAATTTATTTATTCTAAAGTGCCCGGTTCACAATATTCTGTTAGTAAATTAAAAGAAAAGACTTGTTTATTTTATGATTTATTGGAAATAATTGTAAATTTAGATATTTTTGAAAATTTTAACAATGAACCAATTAATTGTCTCTACATTACAGAACGACATTCTGAATTAATAGATTGTTTTCAAATGTTAAGAGAAGATTTTAACGATAACATTATAAATTTTAATCAAATAAATGATTCTAATATTAAATTAATTGAAAATATAAAATTTAATTTTTTGTTTTTTGAAACAAAAAATAATACTTTAAATGAATACGTAATTTCGCTAATGGAAATAGTAATGGTTATATTAAAAAATCAAATGATAAATGGTAACTGTATAATTAAAATAAGTACAATTTTTTATAAACCAATTGTTGATATTTTATATTTTTTATCAGCTTTATTTGAAAAAGTTTATATTTTTAAACCGAATACTAGTAATGTAACCACATTTGAAAAGTATATTATTTGTAAAAATTTTAAAACAAATGAAAATAAATTGAAAAATTATAAAATAAATTATTATAGATTATTAGTTTTTTTAAAAAAATTAGAAAATAAAAATATTATTTCCATTTTAAATTCAGATATTCCTTATTTTTTTTATACAAAAATAAACGATATTAATAATATTATTTCTCAGCAACAATTTGAATATTTAGACTTAATTATTAATATATTTAAAAATAAAAATAAAGATGGAAAAATAGAAACTATACAAAAATCAAATATTCAAAAATCTGTTTTATGGTGTGAAAAATATAAAATTCCTTGTAATAAATTTTTTGAAAAAACTAATATATTTTTACCAATTATAAAAAAAAACATAAATGAGCTATTAGAAAATATAGAAAATATAGAAAATATAGAAAATATAGGAGTGAAAGGAGTAGTAGAAGAAATAATGGAAGAAATGTTGAAAGAAATAATAAAAATTCAACAGATTTAATATTTCAGATTTCAGATTTCAGATTTCAGATTTACTTTGAATACTTTGCGCTTCCAGAAGTTGTATTATATGTATTTGGTGATTGAGAGAAATGATTTGAACTAAATACATTACCATTTGGATAATAACGATATGGTGATGACTGTGATGCTGATGCTTGATATTGTGGTAGTCTTTTATAATAACATATTTTTTTATTTTGGAACTGTTTTGATTGTGAAAAATTAAGTGGCCAAGGCGTATTGCATTTAGGTGCTTTATTTTTTAATAAATTCATAACATTTGGTTCATTACCCTGATATAATTCATTTGCTGTTACCAAATTAGGACCAGTATTATTATAATTTTGAATAGAAGCAGCATTCGTTGAAATTGTATCAACATTTAATTTTAAATTTCTAGTAGAACTATCAACTGCGCCTTGTTTGGCATATTGATAATTATTTGGTTTATATACAACCAGTTGACAACCTGTTTGATTAGAAGGTCCAGATAAAGGCATTCCCCAGTAAGGATTACTAATAAAATCAGTAAATACTTTCAATGCGGAATCTTTTTGATCATTTGGTAACTCATTTAACCAATTAAAAAACCCTTTTATTGAATTAATACCAAGTTTATTAAAAGTATCTACCTCATTTTGAGTTAAAATATTTAAATTTAACATAATAGAAAGCATTTGAGCAATAAGAGCATTTTCAGTTGCATCAAATATTTGTGCGTCAGGTTGACAATTAGCTAAATATGTATTAGCAAGACTAAGAGGACTTCCTGGTTTAGGAGCATTATTGCCTTGGACAGAAATATAATAAGGATTCACACTATAATCGGTTGGTTCTATATTTGTTCTATAAGATAGAAAATTAAATGCTTTTTGATTATATGTTTTACATCTATTTTGAAGATATTGTTTTGTTGTTGTATAATAATTTTTTTTTAAGTTAGTACTTGCATAAATTGATCTTCGTTTTGCTTTATATTCATCATTACAACATAGTATTCTATTTTGTGTATTTGGTTCTGGATTTTCTTCTAAAAATGTTTTATTTGGATAATAATTAGCAACAATTCCAACACCTTCACAATTTTTACAATCAATATTCATCTGACTAATGCCATTTATTTCGTCTATATTATTTAATTTAACAGTAAAAGCACCCGGTTTATCTAACATATCATTTAATAAACCAGAACCACCTGCACCACCCCCAAGTGAAGACCCTTTGCTTGATTTTACATATCTATTTATATTATAATTAATAAGCTCATTTTCATTTAATGATATTTTTATATTACCATTATGCGGATCAACTGTATTTAAGTCAGGAACATTTTCAATATGATGTGGCGGTATAACTCTACCTTTTCTAAAATGTTTAATAGGTCTAGGCAAACCAAAACCTGTTGGAAATACATTACCTGGATCATTATTTGTTAAAGGTCTAATATGTCCTATTGCAGTTCCAACTGGATTACTATTTACACCTGTACCTTTCCATGTAACATATTGTTTATTATATGTTGTACTTTTATGATTATAACCTGAGGAAGGCATAGATTTAATTCCTAATGGGTAAAAGGCTGATGACATTTTATATTATTATAAAAGAAAATAATATAACATATTATATTATTTATATTATTTATATATAAGTAGTAATGTTAATCAAATTTTTAATATTTTTTTTTATCATATTAATTATTTATCAATTAATTTTAGCGAATTTAATTATTGAAGGTTTGGAAAATAAAGAGAGCAGTGGTGATAGTTATAAAAGTTATGATTCTAATGATCCACTTATTTTGGGACAACAAAATGCTGGAAATATTGAGTATTTGAAAAAAAGAATGGAAGATATACAAGGTGTATACCAAACAGTTCAAGATTTAAGTAATAATTATCAAAATTTACAAACTCAAGTAGATGATTTAGTATTGGCACAAAAAGAATACACAACTAATATGATAGGAGAGGAACCGCCTGAGATTAATGGGTATGTTCAAGATGATACTGTGGATTCTACTACTTTTATTACAGAATAATAATAATAATAATAATAATAAAGTCTTTTTCTTTTTATTAAATATATTTATATAAATATATTTATATAATGTCTAATTTATTTCAAGAAGTACTAACAAATGCCCAAGAGGTTGAAGAGAGATTATTAGGACCTACTTATCCATATTATAAAAATATAAAAATGCCTAATGAAATTGGTATGAGTGATAAAGGTACAATAGAACAAATGGGTAAAAATATTGATGGTTTAATACAATATGTAAACTTATTAGTAAGTGGAGATAGTTCTGCATCTTCAACTGGAAACCCATTAGGTAATAAGTTTTTTTTACAAACTGGTGCTAAATGTCTTGCAACTGATAAATGCACAGATAATGAAGATTATTCTACTTGTGAACAAACAGAGAGATATATTTATATTAATAATGTACCACAAGGTAATATTCCTTTTATATCAAGTGGTCTAGGTGTAAATTTTTCAGAATTTAAAGGATTAATACCAGGAACTATGGGAAATTTAAATGTTTTAAATCCATTCGCAATTATGCGCGCTTTTATGTCAGGATCAACTCCGCCTTGTCAAGAAATAACTATGCAAACTATTGATGTAAACAATAATGCATCATCTGCAACACATTATGTAACATTAACAGATATATCAAATATGGATCCTTGTACTTTTTCCGATCGGAAAAATCCTATTACTGGAATTAAATGTAAAGAAACATTTGAAACTGGTGTCTCTGCAAATGCAGCAGTTGTTATGCCAGATGATCCATTAGCACAATTGTATTTTGGTAGTTTAGCTTTATTAGGCATTTATATTTTATATGGATTTATGAATAAATCTAAATAAATCAATATTTTTTTATATAATATTTTTTTATATAATATTTATTTATATAATATTTATTTATTATATAAATGTCATTATTAAATTTTGATTTCTCTCATAATATTAGAGCGTTATTTTTAATATTTTTAGGTATTAGTGCAAATTTTTTAGGAAATACATTAAATTGTAGTGTTCAAAAAATATTAATTGATAATGCAATAATAAGACATTTGTTTATTTTAATTATTATTTATTTTACAATTGTGTTTGCATCAGAAGAAGTTTTAACTCCATTTGAAACTCTTAAAAATTCGGTAGTTATTTATATTTTATTTTTATTATTAACAAAACAAACTTATGAAATGTTTCTTGTTAACTTTCTATTAATATTTATAATTTTTGTGGTTTTTATTCAAATTGATTATGATAAACAAAATAGTAAACAAAATAAACAAAATAGTAAACAAAATAAACAAAATGAACAAGAAAATAATTTAATAAATTTAAATAAGTACTTACAATATATTTTAGTATGTACCTTGGTAGTTGGGTTTTTTATGTATTATAATAAACAATATAATGATCATAAAAAAAATTTTAGTGTTGTTACATTTTTATTAGGGACCTCTTCTTGTTCTAGCATTAAATAATTACCTATATTTATTATATCTATATATATTATATGGCTATTCATACTAGTGCTATTTTTTACAGACGCGGTGTACCGAACTCTTATAATAATTTTGCATTTGTTGCGCAAGCAAATAATATTATTCCTTCTCCTATAAGTAGTTTTATACATAATTATCAATTTTACAATAGAAATAAATTAGTTTTTATAAATGGTCACCAAACTTTACCTTGGAGAAAATAATAGAAATAATAGAAATAATAGAAATAAATAATAAATAATAAGTAAAATCTAAAAATCGTGAATTAGTTTAGCTAAATATAAAAAATATCTCTCTACGTGATATATAGGCCTATAATTATTATTATAATATTTTAAAAAACCATATGTTTTAATCAAAACTTTAAATAAATATTCTTCTTTTAATTTTTTTTCTTCAATAAGAGTAGAAATAATATACCAAATACAATCTGTTATATCAAGATTATATATAAATATATCGTATAATATATCTCTGAATTTTATAAAATTTAAATTATTTATATCTATTATATTTTGTATTATTTTATTACAAATAATTTTATACTGTAACATTAATTCTTCATTATGAAATTTAATTAATTTAATATTGGTTATGTTAGATAATTTCAAATTATTTGGAAATTTATTTTTAATGCAATTTGTATAGGCTGTTTTTGGAGGCCTATTTATATGTATTATTTGACAACAATTTAAAATATTTTCAGGTATAAAACTGACCTCTTCTGTTATTAATATAAATTTTAGATCAATTGATACCGATGTATTTTTTTGCATATAACTATAAAAATTTTCTAATAATTCGCTATGAATTTCGTGAAAATATTTACAAACAATTATACCTGATTTTTCTGTTTTTGTTGATATAATATCAATTATCTGTTGATAAATTTCATGCCATAATAATTTCGAATTACAGCCAAGTAAAGACATATCTACTTCATAATGAATGTCGCTTATTTTAAAAAAATATTGTTGTTTATTATAAGTTATACTACTTTTTTTTTCATATTTTAATTCTGTTGGACTATATTTTTTAATACAAGATAACATTTGTGTATATTTTCCTGTACCATTTGGACCATAAAAAATTAAATTTTTAAAATCTTTTAAATAATATGGAAAATTATTATATATT
>Ga0114960_10001373_pt1 | contig 19556 bp, 18 predicted proteins | sample C_130625_MF_Meta_FD_92637 | JGI IMG/M metagenome (GOLD analysis project Ga0114960, IMG submission 92637) | Freshwater microbial communities from Lake Croche, Canada to study carbon cycling - C_130625_MF_MetaG | ecosystem: Environmental > Aquatic > Freshwater > Lake | place: Lake Croche, Canada... | reverse complement strand
GATCAGATCAGACGCTCCAATCAGAGAATATGGATCAAATCCAAACTGACTTGTAAATGGACCGCGTTTATTTGAACAATTCTCAAAGAATTCCTTCACACGCTTCTTTACAATAGGTGGCCAATCTGGCTCATCAGATTTCTGAAAATATTTCTTAGGTCTGTGACGACTTCCAGCGGCTGTCATAATTCCATCCACATAGATGAGTGGTTCCCATCCGTAATGTTTAAAGATCTTCTTTTCTGGCTTATATTTATCTCTTACAACCTTATTGTAGTGAACTAAGAAGGCTATACTTGACTGTTTTTGCTCTTCTGTTAACGGATATAAGGGGTAGCGGACATTTTCGAACTTAATATCGCGTTTAAATTCTGATTTATCTCCTTTTTTCATTGTAGTTTCTTCAATGGAAACTTCTAGAATAATAAAAAGAAGACCTCTACGAATGAAATTTGGCTCAGCCATTGCCTGATATAGAATACGCATATCCTTCTTTTGTGTGGGATCATTCAAATAATCCTTGAAGCATTCATACGAATTCATGAGTCGTTCAATCGCAGGAATATTACTACTTGAGAGCCTATCTATGCCGAGTTCCTTAGAAGCCCAGCGTCTCATATCATTTTGCGTTTTAGTTTGACATTTAGTAAAGAATTCAGTGACAAGATTTCCACTATTCATTTGTAAGAAACGTCTTGGTGTAATTTGTGTATTAATGACATCCTCGACAAGTCGTGTTGCGTTACCCTTATCTAAGAAAAAGGGAACGAGTGCCGAAAGAAGAGATCGATTTAGATCAGTATTGTCTACACCTAGACGTAGGAAACCCTTCGCAGTAGGCTTGAGTTTTCTGACAATATCACGAGCTGCGAACTTATCTGATGTAGAATCTTGTTCAAAATATTGGTCGAGAGCTTCAGGAAGTAGACCAATTTGTGGGCCTGATTTAGGATCAGTAGCAACACCTGCCTTTGGAACAACTATATCAAGAGGAATACGATTCGCATCAACGATCGTTTTTACACTAACTCCTTCTATTACACGGAAGAAATCTGGTTCATAGGAACTATCAATCACCTTTACTGGCTCTATAACTTCCTCTGGAGGTTCTTCTGTCTTTACAGATTTCTTCGTCTTCGTGCTGAGACGTTTTCCAGTTTTTGGAGCAGGAGCAGCTTCAGCAGGAGCAGTGGCAGGCCCAGCTTCAGCAGGCCCAGCTTCAGCAGGCCCAGCAAATGTAACAGCTTTAGCAGGAGCAGGGGCAGGAGCAGGGGCAGGAGCAGGGGCAGGAGCAGGGGCAGGAGCTTTAGCTGTTTTCTTAGCACCAGGAGCAGGTCCAATAGCACGTAATCCCAGGCGTTCAAATTCTTCATTATTACCACTTGTAAATCTTTCATTTGGATCTGCGAAACAGCATGGTAAGGACATACCACTTGGATTCTTTTTCTTTTCTAAAAATCCAATATAGATCTGTCTTTCTGTATCAGATCCAGGTCGAGTCTTACGTTGTAATACAGTCATGTTTGGATCACGATCAGAATCCTTGTCAAATGAATCTGGATCTACTAAGATACCCTTACAGAATGGACATGAATTCGCAGGTTTAGCCTGACCCTTTCTATCGACGGTGTTCTTAAAATCCTTATAACGAACCATAAGTCTGTCGCGAATACAGAAAAGACGCGGGCAGAAATAATAATTTACACGCTTAGGCTTTGATCCGTATTTTACAAGTGTTATTGTTTCCTTATTTTCCTCACTTGGAAACTCTTTTCCATCCATAGATCCACTCATATTTTCATCTGATTTTGGTTGCCTCTTTGGAAACTTAGCTGGAGATACGTCATCAGGATATACTACAAATTCTAGATCATCATCGTCTTCATAGATTGTTTTCATTTCCAAGAATTCATCTTTATCTAGAACAATTGGTTGACGTGTTTCATTCGCAGCACAGTGACTTACATATCCACGCTCACCTGTGCCAGCAGTAGGGTAATTGAATATATCCGCATCTGCTAGTTTGAGTTTATCAATATAATATTTCTTAACCTTGATCGCTTTTACATCAGTTGGCTTCTTAAAAGCTTCTGCTGCTCTCACATCTTCTTCAGTCATACCAGGTGGAACAACGAGTGCCTTTTTAGCACCACCCTTTTTTCTTAAAAATTCAGGAACATTTTCATTATTTGAAAATTCAAAGGGAAGATCTTCTTCCTCAGAAGCTTCTAGAGGCGCAGGAGCTTCTAGAGGCGCAGAAGGCGCAGGAGCTTCTAGAGGCGCAGAAGGCGCAGGAGCTTCTAGAGGCGCAGAAGGCGCAGGAGCTTCTAGAGCAGCAGGAGCTTCTAGAGGAGCAGGAGCAGCAGTAGCAGCAGCAGGAGGAGCAGCAGTAGCAGCAGCAGGAGGAGCAGCAGTAGCAGCAGTAGCAGCTAGAGCAGTAGCAGCAGTTTTCTTTTTTCTACTTAATACCTTTTTAACAGGAGGAGCAGCAGGAGCAGCAGGTAGAGCAGTAGCAGCAGCAGGAGCAGTAGGAGCAGCAGGAGCTGGAGTAGCAGCAGCAGTTTTCTTTTTTCTAGTTGTTAACACCTTTTTAACAGCAGCAGGAGCAGGAGCAGGAGCAGGAGCTTCTAAAGAAGCAGCAGGAGCAGGAGCAGGAGCAGGAGCAGGAGCTTCTAAAGAAGCAGCAGGAGCAGGAGCAGCAGGAGCAGCAGCAGTAGCTTCCATGGCTGCTTGTTTAGAAGCTTCATCTGGTGTTTCTACATTTCTTTCTAATGGTGGAGGTGGTGTTCCTGCGTATTCATTATCTACAACAGGTTCTTTAATAAATAATGCTTCACCCCCTGGACCTTTATTTTCTTTTTTAGGACCAAATTCTTTTATATATGATCTCATCATCTGTGGAATTTCACCATCATCGCTATTATATTCGTCTTCGCTTTCACTTAATGAAACACTAGAAGCAAATGGTAAAGGGGCCTTAGCTGTAGGTAAAGCAGTAGCAGCCTTTGGCAAAGCAGTAGCTGCCTTAGCTGTAGGCAAAGCAGTAGCGGCCTTTGGCAAAGCAGTAGCAGCCTTTGGCAAAGCAGTAGCGGCCTTTGGCAAAACTGTAGGAGCCTTAGTAAATCGATCTTCAGGAGCTGTAATTAGAAGTCCTAGTAAATTCGTAATTGTCTGATAAACCTGAAAACTTTCTGCTCTATAAATATGAAAATTATAAATTGGATGTTGAGCATAAATTGCGATATCAACTCCAGGATTCTTATTCAAAATAAAATCTTTTGTTTCAGGAACAGCTAAGACATATTCATTTCTCTGTGCTAACCAACTGACTACTTGTTTGCGAGCCTGATCAAGTGGTATTTGGAATTCTTCAGAAACTCTAGGAGCCCACGTTTCTTCCTTAGTCTCTCCTGAAATAAGTTCATGACTCGCAATTTGTGTTAAAAAGGCAAAGATACGATCCTCACTTGAAAAATTACTCACACCCTTATAACGTAACATTGCTAGAGGCTGCTCATCAGGTAAAGGAGGGATCTCTTGAAATATAGATGAAAACGCCTGAAGGCGTTTATGTAAAATACTCTTTGTAATAGGAGCATCTTCACGGTCAAGACGTATCTTTAAAACAAGATCTGCTTGAGCAAGAGACGGTTCTTGAATTGAATAAGGTAGATCAACGATCGCAGCATCAAGAGCCTCAGGAGCATGTTCAAGATCACTATAAGGATCAAGTAAGCGCTTCTGTTTGGGTGGTTGAATGAGTAAATCAGATGTTCCATCATTCCATACACGAAGAGTGGCATATAGAGGTAGATCTCCAGATTCATTCATAGACATTTTCATATACAAACAATCCTTTCCAACATCTGGATTCTTATCTTGTTTCCAGCTCATTAATAGATTTGGATCCGCCAGATCTGGAATCGGTAAAAGACCCTTTACAAACACCTTCGTAAGTGGCTGACCAGATCCTGGAAAGAATCTCATATAAGGACGTTCATGGCTTACCTTTGTTCCAAAAAATAGAATAGCAGGACCTTCCCATTCTTGAGGAGAAACATTCCACGCCCAACGTATAAATTTTACACCGTCTAACTTTGGTAGTTTCAAGTCTCCTTCAAGATCAGTAAGTAGATTTTCTAAATATAGAATCTGTTTTAAGGCACTATCTAGTTGATCTGCCTGTGTTACTATAATCGGTGTAATAGCTGCTTGGCCTGTTACATCAGGTAAATTTGATGGATCTAGATAGGGAAAATAAGGAATAATTCGTCCATAGACATCACGATCTCCAAGAGGCCTTGGACCAAGTATACGATCAATTAAGTCTGTATATAAAAATACATGAATTTCTGGAATACTCTTTCCTTTATCAAGTTCAAATATATCATTTAGAGTCATCTTTATACGATTTGTTTTTCCAACTGACTTCTGTCCACCAGCAGAATCTACAAACCGTTCATCAGGTGGGCCTGTCATACGTGCTTCAGGTGAAAGAAGTGTAATATAATCATCTATTTTCCATAGAAGCTCGACTGGCATATATTTATCTCCAGTTGCTTCTAAGACACTTGCGACAGATATCTTTGTGCTTAATATCTTTTTAACAGGTTGTTTTACACCTAGGAAAACAAGTGATGGTGAATAACTTGAATTCCTTGAACCATTATCAAGCCGAAACATGTTCCAGAGAGCAAGTTTCACTTGATATAAGGTAAACCATCTAGGAAGAGGTCCAAGCTCAACAGATTCGAGAGTTTCTCCAGCCCCACCTGGAATAAATCTATGTATTTTAAGACTAAGGGTTTGATCAACAAATCTCTCCATTAATTCAGGTTCAAGGAGAGATTTAAACTGTGCCCTTAGAGACATCTATTCCTAGCTCATGTTTCCTATCTTTAAAGGGTTCCCCGCCACATCAGGGCTGTCCTTTGCCGGATCATACTTTGGCTGATCTGTTATCTTTTCACCACAGTAGCTTACAGGATGTGCCTTGAAATCCTGATATTTATATATCTCTATAGCCTCAGCCTCTCTTAAAAGCCAGCCAAAGTTATTCCAGAATTCAGGACCGTGACTTTTGACTAAGGGTGATGTAATCACATGACCCATTTCATGTAAGGCAACAAAGACCATTACGTTTTCATCTACGAGAGGTTCTGTCTTATCTTCTCTTTGTCTTAAACATAGATGTATACTGTCACCCTTATTCACACTATATGATATGTGTTCTGAATCAGGAGTTGCCTCATAGAAACGTTTTGGATCAGCTTCAAACTTTTCGTTCAGTTGAATGACCTGTGGTTTACCGGGATATCTTTGCCGGAGAACATCTATGAGTTTTTGTAACTTGTGTCTTACACGTGCTAGAAGATCAGCGGCCTCTTGTTTATCAGACATATCACGAACATTATACATCAGGCCATCCACCTTGCTACGAACTTGAATGATAGGATATTTTGATGTCGCATTATGAAAGAAACCCCAAACTCCAGATACAACTGTATCCATCTAAGCACTTTTTAGGAAAAAATGATGATAGGAAAATAACGTAAATTACATTAATGTAATTTGTGTAATTTTTTCTAAATGCGTATTGTTTTGGTACGCTTTTGTTAAAAGCGTTAGGGTAGCTGCGCTTAGGCGATCTAGCAAGTCGTAGACTTGCGTCTGAACTTTTGGTACGCTTTTGTTAAAAGCGTTAGGCGATCTAGCAAGTCGTAGACTTGCGTCTGAACGAGCAAGCCGTGAAACGGCTTACGCGATCTCCAAGGAGCGTCTGTTTGTGTCAGGCTCGATTGTGCTCTGGTTAAACACTGATACCGCAACCTGGGGATTTGGGGGTTCTGAGCGAAGCTGGTAGTTCGCGTTACGCATGCTCTGGCCAACTGTATTGATACCAATGAGAGCACCCGCTGATAAGAAGTTCTTACCCTTGAGTGATCCTGTGCCCATAGGATTCTGCTGTGACCAGACGCTGTTCTGATCCTTGGGTAGGAGCTCACCTGGTGTAAGCTGATCACGTGGATAGCAACCTTCAGGCTTCTCCGCATCACCGAATGATGATGGGCCCTCCATTGATGAAAGGTCTGAAGCGACATTAGGATTATTTAATACGGCATTACGATTAACCTGCCCATTTCCACCCGCAAAGTCGGGGGATTGGTTTCCTAGGGCAGCAGGTGATAGTGTATCCATAAATCCATCCTTACGACCAAGAAGTCCACCGACGGTAGGGTCTACAAGATAGATCGCAAATCCAACGACGGCAAGGGCGAACAAAACTAATACGATATCGCGAGTATTTAGACCTGCCATCAGATTTCTGTTAGCATTGTATAAAAAAGATAGCATCATTCGTCTTCAGATTCTGAATCCGGAGGCATTCTCCCCGTTGCTTCAAAGTATTCCATGCGAATCTGTTCTGCTTCCACACGCGCCCTCGCAGCCCGGAGACGAGTTAATAAATATTCCTCCTGATTTTCTTCAGAATCATCTGTAAGTCGAACGGGTGGAAGATCACTTTCTGGAATTTCAATATCATCTCCTTCGGAAGATTCAGATTCATCAAAAGATATTTGTGGAGGATGCGTATGTATCTTTGGATTCCAAAGAAAGGTAATTTGTTTTGGAGTTAAAAGAAGAGTTGTGAGTTCAGCAGAATTATCTGAAGTATTCGCTAAATTCTTAAATGTGTGCTTTACACGTTTCACTAGTTGATCGTGAGATGGAAGTTTACTAAACCATTTTCCATCGGATCCCTCTTCGATTAGCGCATGGATTAAATCATGTGTAAGATTTTCAACCTTATCTGTATGACTGAATACAGTATTTCCACCTACATCCTTATGAATAGGAAGAATAAGATCCTTTTTAACTAAATTAATGATATAATGACCATTCGCAGAATCCCATACAGGTGGAACAAATGACATTCTCTGCGTTTCTCTAGTAATTCAAGTTTAAATGGTCTTGTGTAGATATGGCTGTGCCCGGGACTATGGTAAACAATATATTAGATCGTATATTTCAGTATTTTAAAGAACCAAAGAATCGTGAAAGAATACAATCTCAATGTATTGATCCAATCTTTACTTATATACTTGATCGAATGTTTCCCTATATCATTTTAACATGTGTATTTTTTTCTCTTATTTTACTTATGTCACTTACTAGCATTGGTTTAATTATATATAAATTACAATTATTAAAACCATCTGCGCTTATAGAATCTAGTATAAATACTCTTCCTGTATAAATGAATAATGAGGCACTCGCACATAATGTCCGTGGTTGGGTTCATTATGATAATCTTGCTAGTGATCTTCAGAAACAAACAGGGAATGCTCGGAAACAACGAGATTCATTTGAAGAACAAATTCAGTCATTATTAGTTCAACATAGAATACCAAATGCTGTAATACAAATCTCCGGAGGACAATTACAACTACAAGAAGAAAAAGCGACCGCATCTCTTACATTTAAGACACTTCAGGAATCAACCTTATCTTTTTTTAAGGGTCGCCCAGAAATTCAAAATCCTGAAAAAATGGCAAATGAATTTTTACAATATATTAAACAACAACGTGCTGTCACCACATCAATGCGGCTAAAAAAATTGAAAGCGCCCGAACAGCAAAAGTAATCATACCCAGTAGACTTTAGAGAGTTACGATGCTTTACGCCACGTGGCTAAATCTTATGACGAATGCGGATGATGGCCTAGCAGAGATTAGCATGGAGACAGCTATGCTTACTTTCTTCTATGATGGTGTAAACAAGTGGGTTACAGATGCTGGTTATAAGTGGATTGATAATGAAGATGTAATCGCAAGGAAGTTTGTCTATCTTTGCTATTCCATTCACCAAACTCTAAAGGCAGGGCCAAAGTATTCACTGGATGCTCCCGAACCTAAGCATCGTAATTATGAGGAGGATCGTGAGACTTTTGATCTCTTTCTCGACAGTGGATCTTTTGCTGACCTACTGGATAACTGGTGCTTTCGTGAGGAGATTGTTGGAACCCGCCTTGACTATCTTATCAAGGAATTCTGTTATATCTGGATTGATGTAACATCTGGTAAGCCTGGAACCTTTACTCAGAAGCTTCTAACTGCTGAGGAAGAGGATGTGAATGAGGAAGAGTTTAATTCGGTGCCTGATACATGGTCAAAGAAGAAGTGGGATCTTTATTAGAATTGCTAAATTTTATAAGATCATATAGTTCTTGAGGTAATATACAAGATGAATCTATTTTTCTTAAAAAATAGCTATTTTTAGGTATATCATTCATTGATAATGTTTTATACGTTAAACACGAACCTTCTTTCCATTTGCTATGTGTTATATAAGAATTTATAAAACTTCTATTATATTTTTTAAATATATTTATAAAATAATGTTCATCAGGACACAATGAATTATTACCAAAAACGGTATCAGATATATCATTTTTTAATAAAAATTCAATATCATTCCTATTAAATAGACACCATTGACTCTGTTTATAATACTCATTAAAATACATAGGATCTATATTATTATATTTACGCTCTATATTTTGATTAAAGCATGAGATCTGACTTAACTGTTTAGTAAAAATATCATTATAAATATAACTAAATGATTTTATTGGAATACATTTATCTGAGAGTAAAATAAAAAATTTATTATCTAAATCATTAAAGGCTTTGTCAAACAATAATAAGCTAGCCTTTACTAATGAAATCTTACCCCATTTAGTTTGAATTCTATTTTTTAAACAATATTTATCAAATCCATACTGTGTATCAGTAAATTCAAACTTATTATGTATATATACTGAATATAATGTATTATCAATAAATTCTTTCCAAAGTCCTGGTTGAGAAAGATTGCCATATGTAAGGAAACATAAAGCGATTTTCATCTATATTTATTAAGTATTAAGATCCCCAGCGCTCCTTGTTAAATGGTAAGATACCCATTGTCTCAGAATCTTCCTTAAATTGCTGAACCTTTTTTTCAAACTCTAGACCAGAGCTTGTAAGAGGGCGTGTGGATCCTGAGGTCACTGAAGTCGCATCATGTTGACTTTGTGATGGTCTTTTTCCTGAACATGTTACTCCAAACTTAAGCTCAGGATTATCAAAGTATCCACCATTGAGGCCAGGCTTTCCACAGGCTCCCTTCTGATCTTCAGGGCCCTGTTGAAGTTCTTCATAGGTTCCTTTTTGTGTAGGATATACTGCCATCTGACCCTTTACCCATCCATAATTACACCAATCAGCTCCATTCTGCCAGGCATTCTTTACCTGTTCGTAGGTAGCAAGCTCAGCACCAAGCGCCTTACAAAGGGGAGCAGCATCATAGTAGCTGTAATTATTCTTGCTTATTGTAAAGACTTCCTTAGCCGGAGGTATGATCTTCTCAACAATACCACCATGTTTCATAGTGGCTTCATCCTGCGGTGGAACGGGTGGTGCAACGGGAATATTTTCCTCTTGTTTCTCAGAAGGTGATCCATATCCAGTTAGTGACATATTTAGCGAATCTGTCAAGTTCTGAATGGCATTCATAAATTCCTTATAATAAAATGCGAAGATTCCTATAAAGATAACTAGGAATCCTACAAACCATACCATAGGTGTATTATAACCAGACTTAGGCGCATTTGTAATATTTTTGACTGAATTTACTGGTAAGGCAACGAGACTATTCATTCTCTGAACAGTGCTGTTCATATCTATTTTAGAGTATCTTTCAAATTCTTATGAGATAATTTAATATTTCATAAGAATGGTGTAAAATGAGTTTATAGTGAATCTTCAGGTGTTGTGCGATTTCCTCCACGTGACGCAATTACCTGGCGCTGATCAGGTGATGTGCAAACACATCCACCATCGCAGGCATATGACGAGGGACAGCACTCAGGCTTACATTGATTATTCTTAAACATGAACAATGAATCTGGGCCGGGCTCAAAGGCAGGTCCATTTAGGGGCTCATTAGGTGTATTACATTTCCACTTGCTGACTCCATCCGGACATGTCAGTGAGACGCCATCAAAGGGACCGACCTTTGAATAAGAATCCTTGGCACCATTCGCATTCTGGAGATAATAAGACGCAAATCCCTCACGTGTGGCACCTCTGACAAGCTTACTACGCGAAACAAGTAGGGCCGCTATTACAAGTAAGATCATTCCACCAAGAAACATTAACTGCTTCATCTTCTTCTTTATCCGCACATTTTCTATTTGAGAAGACTTTCAATCCGGACATCTGATTCAAATATCTTATCGGATCCTACCTCAGTGAAATCACGCACAATATATTCATTACCATTTAATATTTTTATCTTAAACTCACCAGAATCTGTTATTAGATGTACACCCTCCCAAGGCATCTGATCTGTTGTTCCATGAAAGTGATCCCATTTTCCATTTGATCCGAGAATCCATACTCCATCGGACATTCGGGATCCTAAGGATCCAAATCCACCCTGAACTCTACGTCTAGCCTTTCCTGTAATGCGTGTCCATCCACTCTTACAAGAAATCCAGTCACCAATCTGTATCTCAGACAAGTTTACCCAGCCAGACTGATTAACATTTACCCGAATAGTAGCATCAAGGCAGGGAGCATATTTTGGCACAAGACTATTATATTTAGGACCATTTAGCATTTCACATACAATCTGATTCCATCCCTTATTTGCTTCCTGTGTATCTGGAATTTCATCCCAGTCAAGAAATCTTAATATTCCTTCTTTTCCATGTATTTGTATCTCACGTTTCTCGGTAATTAAGGTCCAGAGTGTTTTATCATAGATCTTTGTCAAAATGGCTCTTGGATGATCTTTTATATAGATCTTTTCTCCATTATAATACATTGAATGATAGCCACTTACAAAGATTCCATCTAGATTATATAAGGGTTCTCCTGGAACTTCTATAATTCCTTGAACAAGATTCGCATTTAAAAGATAGTCTCCTGGTTTTAAACTTTCTATTGGTCGCGTATCACCATTTTCTAAGATAACACGTGTACCTTTTGCAAAACAGAATAATCCTCCAAGTGGACCTGTTTTACCAGGCATTGCCTTTTCAATACCAAATACAGTAATTAATACCATAATTAACCAAGGTAGAATTGGATAGAACCATACAAAGATAAGAGCTAGTAATATATATAAAACAATCATAATAACCTTAATAACAAAATCAATTGAATTCATAACAGTTGTCTGAAGAGAAAGAGCTATAAATAATGAGGCGACTGCTATTCCAGATGCCTTTTTCATAGTCATATAGAGTTGTTGAAAAATTCTTGAGGATAGAGATCCTATTTGAACAAACTTTACCCAGAATTTTTTCATCATAGAACTAAAGGGTGCGTAAATTGTATTAAGTTGTGATCGAAGAGTTTTCATAACATCCGTCATAATATCACCTGCCACAAACTGTTTTCTCATTAATTCATATAATACCCCAAATATACTTCTAAGATAATTTGCACTTTTTGATGATATACAGAAATTAAAATTTTCTGAAGTAAATTTACTGGAAGAACGGTGATCATCAGATGGTTTATATAGAAATGCGGTTAAAAGAACATCAAAGTCGCAACGGCGTTCTGACCAGTGTGAAATTACATCATTTCTATTAGAAAAGCTTTCAACAAAAAAGAATAAAAATGTCAAAAAGACTGTTAGTATAACAAAGAGGAACTTTGCCTCCATCTAACTTACACACTGTTCTTCTTTAATAAAATCTCGGCATACGATTTTTTTGTATCTGGGCTATAAATTTCCATAGCATCGCGCACAATATGACCTCCCTGTATTTCATATTTTGCTCCGGGACTTACAAAGAGTGCGATAGTCTCAGTAGGGCCTGAAATAGCATCAGGATACATAGAATAAGCTCTTACCCATTCAGCCTTCTTAGTATTCCATATAAGAGCACCTCTCGCAATACGTTGATTATCAGGTAATCTTGAGAATTCACGTAATTCTGAGACTTGAATTCCGACCACTGTGTCACGATCATTTAACTTATCTCCTAGTTTAATATCATATAAGGGCTTGTATCCTTCTAAAGTTTTTACCATAGTTGTATACGGACTTCCTACATCATAGGATACATCAGGATGTGGTGTTAATTTACGTCTACCATTCAAGCATTTATCTATCCAACCCTGTGTTACAGCATTGGCTTCATCTGTTTCATCATAATCGGCAAAGATATAATTCTCAATGGGTAAAATATGATTATCTGTAGTTAAACATATAAGTGGTCTTTCTTTTCCACCAGACCATGGTCCAGCAGATATAGCATCTGGATGATCCTTTGCCATAATCCATTTTCCATTGTATTTTACAAAATGGTTTGAGCTTACCTCAACATTTTCCAGTTTAACCATATCTTGTCCATCTGCCATAAACATATATGTTGACTCAACACGATGACCTCCTTGGAGAATATCATTTACTAGCACATCTGAGATTGGAACTTTTTCACCAGATTCAAGAATGACTTCTTGTTCCGGAGGAAAACAAAAGGTATCTATGAATTTAAATATAAAACCATCTCCAAAGTTCATAATTCCAGTTTGAGCAGACATTCCCATATACATGACCGCAAACATTGTTCCATAAACTCTATACATCAGAGCTTTCATTCTCGAAGCTGACAGTTTAACACGCCCCATAAGAGCTATCATGCGACTCTTAAATTCACTAATAATCTTAATAATACCTCCAACAAGAGTGGCAAGCATGGTTCTGAATGAATTTGCGGAATCCATAAGATTTGATAATATACCTGTAAATCCCATCATTCCTTGAGCAAAGGGTCCCGTTACACCTTTTGTATTTTCTTGAATGATCTGCTGAAGACAAAATTCGAAATTTTCATTTACACTATATCCAAATAACCCCGCAAATGGCATCATGTGAGGCTGGCATCGATATTCTGACCAATTATTGTGAATCTCAGATGAATTTCCAAAATTTTCTATAACAGCATAGATACAGATTGCGATAATTATCACAAAAAATGCTAAGAAATAAGGTTCTGGATATTTTTGACTAACAGGAGTTTGTTCCATAACTCTTCTTAGTTTCAACTGATACTAAAATTATATCTTGATCGCGCTATATTTTTAATTCATAATGACTCTTTAGCCAATCACGATCTTCCTTGAAGACCTTGGATGCCTCTGGAACACTGAACTTTGATAATTTAGCAACGGCGTCTAATTTATGATAGACTCCAAGAGTTCCAAATTCCTTTATTGCTTTCTTTAAAGCATCGTGGCGATCTGTTACAGATTCATTATAGATATATCCATGTTTCTTGAGTTCACCCTTTCTTAAAGGGCCTATACGGTTGCCGGGGCTTGGTGTTTTTACATGAGGATCACCCATATCTTTGACACAGGATGGCTTTACATATACCGATTTCCTTTCTGGATAAATCCGATATTCCTTTCCTTCTGCTCTTTTTACAGTGTAACCTTTTTTCATAATTGTTTTACCAAAGCGTCTTACATACCCATGTCTAGGAATAAGACCCTTAGGACAATGTAATTTTCTCGTTGATGATTGTGCTATTGAATTTAGTCTATGTTTTTGAAGAATGCGTCTTGAATAATTCTTTCTTGTTTCAGCATAAACTGTTTGAGCCTTTACGCACCTAGGAGGAACACGATGACCTCTTGTAGATTTATAAGATGAACGTTTATGAAATCCAGGTGGACATCCTTTTTTTTCATTATACTCAAGGGAGCCTGCCATATCTATCTTAATCCACCAATTTGTTCTATGAGTTCTTTTTGATGTATAGGGCTTCTATTAAAATGAAACACTGTAAATGCTTCTCGAAGAGTATTCATTATATAAGTTCTTTTATTTATATCATTCATATCTTCAATAACTTCATCTGGAAGATTAGTTAATTTAAGTAAATTTTGATCCCCCTTTGCCTTTTCTATTGTATTAAACAAGTTTTCAAGTGAGTTCTTATAGTTTTCTAATTCATTTGGATCACTTGATATTATATACTTATTATGAAGATTAGTCTTTACATTTACTATCCATTGATCAAGTGTATCTATCATATCTATTTTATCATTTAGAAAACGAAAGAAGAATCCCCGCGACTCCAAGCATCACAAGAAATCCTATGGCAGCATCATGTTTACTAGTTGTATTACAAAAGCCCTCACTTGGAAGAGTAGGTGTATCATATAATGTATCAGCCTTCGCCTGATCTGACATAGCCTGAATTTTACTTCCAATAGAAGCGACAGAATTAGGATCTTGAAATGCCTTTGGGTTTCCGGAAGATGGTCCTAAGATAGGTGTCTTAGATAGCTTAGGGACAAATGGTTTTTCTTTAGGAAATGACATATCTACATAAGTGCGCTCTTTTATACATGAAAGTTTCTGTTATAAAGGAGATGAATGTTGATAGTAATTCAGTAAAGAAATTATCTGAAAAGGCTGCGACTGAACCAACACGGTTTAATGCTACACAGCGTTCTAAGTTTATTAAGGATCATATTGATAAAATTACAAAGATGATTCAGACATCCTATAAGATTGACGATATTAAGAGTGTATTTCCAGAGTTCTGTGAACAATATCCAAATATTCTTGAAATGATCACTAGACCGAATGGATATGACAAACGGTCTCTTGATATGATGATTATTATGCTTGAAAAAATGGGTGAAGGACTTAAATCACAACATGAAGCCTCTATTCAGGTTGGACAACATCTTCTAAATTCGTATGTAAAGCCACAACTTGATTCCAAGGAATAGAAATTGTTAGACTTCCAATGAAGGGTCGTATTGGCATTTGAAATTGTTTACACCAGAAAATAGAATGAGTTTGAATTTCTTTCCATTGTTTATCTGGTTCAGAATTCCATTCCACCTTATGATTTAAGGCATATTTTAAAGCGAATACTTGTTGGTCTAAATATTCTTTTTTAAGAATTTGAATATTATCTAGAATATTACTTGGTAGATCTGAAAAAATAGAATTCATATGCTTGAATCCACAAGCATATGCGTTTCTTATTTCTACAAGTGTCTTTAAAATCCATCCAGGAGCATATTTGAATCCTCTTCCTAAGAAATATTTTTCAGCGTTACAAGGGCGACTTAGACCCGGTTTGTATAAAGTCCAATGATCAAAACATAAAGATAGAAGGGCAATTAGATCAATAGTTGCCTTAGACTCTGTATCAAATACCTTAAGAATAAAATCACCTCCTTTTACAAGTGTTTGTAGACCAATTAAACATGATGAAATCAAAAGTGGTAAGACTTCTTGTTCCTGTGTTCCATAATGTTCACTAAAATCAAATCCACCATCTGCCGTAAATATATGACATCTTGCGCGTGTTTTCTCTAGAAAGGCACCTTGATTCTTAGGCACCATTATATCACCAGTGTCATCTTCTCCATATTCAATATGAACCATAGGTGATTTTCTCAAAAAATGATAGGCTCTTTTCCATCCAGGTATATTGGTCTTTGTTGGTTTTAAGGTCATAGCCCAGGAATTTTCAACTGTAAAATTATTTTTTTGAGAAAGATTTAAGAGAGCTTCAATAAATCCACCAGGCCCCTCGCATACATGGGCACTTCTGATTGTCTTTCTAGAATCATTATGACGTTTAAAAAAATCCATCACAAATAAAATTTCAACCATCTTAAAAAATGATCGACTAAGTGGTTTTAGACTACAGACTGATTGGGGAATGCGGTTATCCTGACTTTGTGAAAACACGAGTTCGTAAGGATTTGAGGTTCTCTTTAAAAATTCCCACTCATTTGTTGTATCTAGAGTTTCAATCTCATGTTTTAAATCATCGAGTTCAGTCTTATCTTTTACTTGTTCTTCTTCTAACCATTTAGGAGTTGGTCCACTTGTCCATGTTTGCGGCGACCATGCAAACCATCTTACATGTTTCCATGGAGGTTTTACTAGGGGCCACGACATACTTGTATTTAATTCGTGTTGTTTAGCCCTTGCCAGGGTTTAGCCCTGTACCAGGGTTTAGCCCTGTACCAGGGTTTAGCCCTGTACCAGGGTTTAGCCCTGTAACGTAAATCATCCAATCTTCAATAATTTTCTTATGAACAAGATCTACATTATAAATAAGTTGAGGTATATACACAGTATTTCCACCCGTAAAGATTAGTTTACATACAGAGGCAGAGGCATCACCATCCGTATAATATAAATCTGCCGAAACAATTGGTTCCACACGAACTACAAGGCCAAGTTTAGCAAAACGGTTCTTAAGATCTTCTTCCTGATCCTTATAATTAAGAAATGACATTTCTATCCTCTATTATAGAATATAAATGCCAAATAATACGAGGAAAAATGCCCCTATGCCACCAGAGATGAATTTATCAAAGGAACAGAGAAATGCCATGGAAAATGCGGCTGCGATGACGCCCTTACCAAATAAGATTGTCCCTGCGAAGAAAGCTACAAAGGCGGTTGTTCCAGTGAAAAAGGCCCCTATAGTGGGGCAAACGCGCCGTGCCGTCGCAAATGTAGCGATACAAAAGAGAAGAGATCAACTAACTGCTAAAGTCATCAAGCATAGAGGTATCCCGGATAAAGTAGAATTACTAAAACAAGTTAATGAAGTTAAAGAGGAATTTAGAAAAGAAAATGCTATTAATAAAACACCATCTAATAATGATAAGCTTAAACAACAGGCTGAACAAGCAGCAATCGATGCTGTAACAAAGGCTATTGAAAGGACAGCAGATCTACCCCTAGAAAATCTTGCTAAAGTTTTTGAAACTAATGCTTCCGAAATTACTACTCCTGTAACCAACGAAGGTGATCCAACTCATGTTAATACAGTAAATTCAACATCTGCTAGTGATCCAGGTGAAACTGTTAGCGCGGCAGTTGCTGGTGCTCAAGAAGCCGCAAAAGAACTTGCTGGAAATCCTGTAGCTTCTAATGCCGCTGTGATTGCTAAAAATGCCGTAGCTCCTAATGCCGTCCCGATTCCTAAAAATGCCGTAGCTCCTAATGCCACTGTAGCCCCTAATGCTTCTAAAAATGCGATCGCTCATAATAATATTAATAAGGCTATTGCGAATAATGCCACTGAAGAGATTAATGGATCTCCTTCAAATGTTTCTCCAAATAATTTAGAATTATCTGATGCCAGACGTTTAGTAGCCACAATCAATTTAAATGATTTATTACCAGAACCTGACTCAGATATTTCAAGTGCCGTTCAGGAGGCTGCTAATGAATCGAATGTTCAGAAAGCCGCTGATATTGCGTATAAGGCTGTTATGAAGGCGGGTGGAACTATTGATCAAGCTATTCGTGCTGCCTATATGGCTGCTTTTAAGGTTCTTGTAAAAAGTGGCAAATCACTTTTTGATATTACTAAAACTGCTACAAAGGTTGTTCTTGATATTGCCTTACAGGCCGGTGTTAAATTAGGAGATGTTATTTTATCTATTGCGAAGGCTGCCGCCTTAGTTTTCTTTAAAATTATTAGATCAGCTGGACTTACTCTAGGTGTAGCTGTTCGTCTAACGTTTAATTTAATTATAACACTCTTAAAATTAATTGGAGCACCTATTGCTGAACTTACTACATTAGCCGGCCAAGTCGTATATGATGTTGGTATAAAGGCTGGTGAATCTGCCACAGAGTTTATTAAAACTGTTGCTACAACTATTGCTCGTGAAGTATATAGTGCCGCCATAAATTCAGGTGCCACAGCAAAAATGGCAGGTGAACTCGCATTTGAGGCGGTTGTACATGTTCTTAAGCAGATCGGATATGCAGCCGCACTTATTACTATTGTAGCCGTATCTGCGGTTAAGGATGCCGTCGTAGAATTAACAAGAATTGCTACGAACGCTGCTATAGCTTTAGCTAGAGCTGCTGCTGAACAAGCATATAAGCAAGCTATAAGCGCGGGTAAAGGCGCAGAGGCCGCAGCGTCGGCAGCCTTTGAAGCAAGTGTAGCGGCGATCAAGCGTGTGCCTGGTATTACCTTAGACATAGGTGCGATTGCTGGAAATGCCGCTGTGTATGCTATAACAAATCTTGGTAAATATACTGCTCAAATCGCAGGTCTTATTGCTAAAATGGCTGCTACACTTGCGTATCAACTAATGGTAGCGAGTGGTGCGGTTCTAGCTGATGCCGCAAAGGCTGCCGCTAATACGGCGATTCCTATTGCCGCAAAGGTTGCTGAGAATGTTAAGGATGTAATTAAGATGGCAGCTCAGGCTGGAGTATCCGCAGCAACATCCGTAGCAACTAAGGCAGCATCTAGTATATGGAGTGGTCTGAAATTATTTGGAACTCGTAAAAATAGACCAAGTGGGTCAAACGGTGAACTTAATATGTCATACCCACCACCATCCAGAAGCATAGAACCACCTAATGGATCTCCTTCATCTAATGCGGCAACAAAGTATCGTCAGAGAACAGGTGAAAATATAAAAATGGTTGAAAAGGCGCAGGGCTTTTTTCATCCAGGTCACGAACCAGGGAAATATTTCAGAGGACTTACTGAGGGCACCCATGCGAATCCTGTTGACCCGCATAATTCTTCAAGAATCAGAAAGCAGACACAATTATATGGTAATCCAGTAAGATATGGTGGAAGAAGAACCCGCAGAAGATAATTATATTTAATCACATACTTATATTTTTATATACAATATAAAAATATAAATTTTTTAGACTAACGAGTAGTGTTTAGACTACAGGATACGAAGGATCCATCTGGATTCCACACTGTCCCTGGGCACCGTTATACTGAGGACCACGGCCAAGAAGGACATACCCACCCATGCCCCAGTCAAGACCCCAAGAATTCTTCACCTTGTAGTAATCAAGACCTGTTACATTTCCATACCCCACAAGAAGAACACCGTGATCGAGATTTGTTCCACAAGGCTTCGTCAAGACACCTGAAGCATAGAGCTGAAAAGAATCCTGATCAGCCTCGATAGCCACCGCAACAGGCTGCTGAACTACCGCTGTCATAAGAGCTGTCTGTGAATTCACTGGAACATCCTTGAATGCTGAGGCCGTCGCGGCTACAGGAAGACCCTTGGCTACACAGTTATTTGGCCCAGTGGCAGTGTAAGGGTAGGCAGCGTCCGTCGTTAGACCCTTATTATCAATGACATACTGAAAGGCATAGTCCATAAGGCCTCCATTACAGCCCTGGTTCCCCTGAGTCGTTGAGCAATCAACAAGCTGCTGCTCAGAGAGGTTCACTAGAACCTTCTTCTTGAGAAACCAAGCACCCTCTAGAGCTCCCGTCGTTGAGAAGGCCCAGCACGAACCACATTGACCCTGATCCTTAACGGGCGTTACGGCACCCTTGGCTGACCAGTCAACTGATAGAGGCAAGGTCGCAGAATGATTGCCAAGAACCCAGTTGTAGTTCTTGACACGATTGAAGGTCGAATTATTGTAGCCGCCTGAAAGATAAAGACGAGCAAATTCAGTCTTAGTCATATCAGCAAACTTATTCACTCCCATCT
>Ga0114960_10001371_pt1 | contig 19563 bp, 13 predicted proteins | sample C_130625_MF_Meta_FD_92637 | JGI IMG/M metagenome (GOLD analysis project Ga0114960, IMG submission 92637) | Freshwater microbial communities from Lake Croche, Canada to study carbon cycling - C_130625_MF_MetaG | ecosystem: Environmental > Aquatic > Freshwater > Lake | place: Lake Croche, Canada... | reverse complement strand
ACCAATGATTCAGTTTCCCAATTGTAAAATTAATTTAGGCTTATCTATCTTAGAAAAAAGGACGGACGGATTCCATGCCTTGGAAACAGTTTTTTATCCAGTGGCGTTAAAAGACAGTCTTGAAATTGTCCCCAATAAATACCCTAATAACAATGCACTTGAATTCACAAGCTCCGGAAACTCAATACCAGGAGCTGTTTCAGACAATCTTTGTATCAAGGCCTATCATTTGCTGAAAAAAGATTTTCCGAAAATAACTGGGGTAAAAATTCATTTGCATAAAATAATTCCGATGGGCGCCGGACTAGGTGGAGGATCCAGCGATGGTGCCTTTGCGCTGAACATGCTCAATGAATTGTTTGAAATAAAATTAACGCAAGCTCAATTAATTGATTATGCTGCTCAATTGGGTAGTGATTGTCCTTTTTTTATTTTAAATCAAGCTGCTCATGCCAGAGGCCGAGGAGAAATTGTAGAACCCATCGCTATTAATTTAAGCAATTATACTTTTGCCTTGATCCATCCAGGCATTCCTATTTCAACTGCTTGGGCCTTTCAACAAATCAAACCTAGTCATAAAGAAAAAACAATCTTAGAAATTGTTCAAGCCCCTATCCAATCTTGGAAAGACCATTTGATCAATGATTTCGAAGCCCCAGTTTATGATGCCCATCCCCAACTACAAAATATTAAAAACGAATTGTACCATCAAGGCGCTATTTATGCCAGCTTAAGTGGATCAGGTTCTACCATTTTTGGCATTTTTCCTAAAGGACATACTATTGCGCCCGCTACTGCTTTTGACAAATTACAAATAGACCTTATTTGATTTTTTTTAAAAATAGATAATTGCTAACGTTCGTTATTTGAAATTGTTTAAACATTTATTGTTTTAAATAAAAAATATTAAATGGTTGATGAAATTATTATGATTCTGCTGTTAAAAATCCTTGTTTTTTCGTAATTTTCCATGAATCGCTACCCTTTAGAAGTATCCTATAATCAATTGGTTGAAATGACGAAAACAAAAAACTTAGGATTGTACAATCCTGCTTATGAACACGACGCTTGTGGTATTGGATTTGTGGCCAATATCAAAGGCGTAAAATCTCATCAAAACGTAATAGATGGCCTCACCATTTTAGAAAACATGGAACACCGTGGTGCTTGTGGCTGCGAAGTAAATACAGGAGATGGGGCAGGTATCATGATTCAAATTCCACATGAATTTTTCTTTGACGAATTATTGCATCAAGGCATTCACTTGCCCGATTTAAACGAATACGGTGTTGGATTTATTTTCTTCCCTAATGACAAAGCTATTTTAGTGGAGTGTAAAGAAATTTTTGCCCGTGCTGCAGAAAAATTAGGCATAGAAATTATTGGCTATAGAAAAGTGCCAGTGATTAAAGATTCAATAGGCAGTTCTGCCTTATCCGTAGAACCGATGATGGAACAAGTTTTCGTAAAAAAGCCCGATCATATCAGCGATCCAGAAGAATTTGAAAGAAAACTTTTTATTCTAAAAAATTACGCTTCTCATACCATCAATAATTCTATTAAGAAAGAGGCTGTTGGATTTTATATGGCTTCTCTTTCACAAAGAGTAATTATCTACAAAGGTCAATTGACCTCTCATCAAGTGCGTGAATACTTTCCAGATTTAAGCGACAAAAGATTTACTTCTGCCTTTGGCTTAGTGCATTCAAGATTTGCCACCAATACCTTTCCTTCTTGGAAATTGGCACAGCCCTTCAGGTACATCGCACACAATGGAGAAATTAATACACTTCAAGGAAATTTAAATTGGCTAAGATCCAATGAAAATGGCTTTTTATCTCCCTATTTTAGCAAAGAAGAATTAGACATGATTTTACCTGTGGTTACAGGCGATCAATCCGATTCTGCCTGTTTGGACAATTTAATCGAACTACTTACTTTAGCTGGCCGTAGTTTACCACATGTGATGATGATGCTGATTCCAGAAGCTTGGGATGGCAATGAATTGATGGATCCTGTGAAAAAAGCTTTCTATGAATTTCATGCTGCCTTTATGGAACCATGGGATGGCCCCGCTTCTATCTCCTTTACAGATGGAAAAATGATTGGTGCCACTTTGGACAGAAATGGATTAAGGCCTTCTCGTTATTGCGTCACTAATGATGACAGAGTGATCATGGCTTCTGAAACAGGTGCTTTGCCAGTGGATCAATCTACCATTATTGAAAAAGGTCGCTTGCAACCAGGCAAAATGTTTGTCGTAGATATGGAAGCTGGAAAAATCATTAGCGATACCGATTTAAAACAAAAAATTTGCGCCCAACAACCTTATGGTGATTGGTTAAATAAATATAAGATTCGTTTAGAGGAATTACCTGAGCCAAGAATTCAATTCACTCATTTAGAACACGATCAAATTTTTAAATACCAAAAAGCATTTGGATATACCAAAGAGGACATCGAAAATATCATTACCCCCATGGCCATTGATGGCAAAGAACCGATTGGCTCCATGGGTACCGATACACCTTTGGCCGTCTTAAGCGATCAGCCACAACATATTACCAGTTATTTCAAACAATTGTTTGCGCAAGTAACCAATCCACCCATTGATCCTATCAGAGAAAGAATGGTGATGTCCTTGGCCACTTTTGTGGGCAGTCAAGGAAATTTATTAATAGAAGATCCAATGGCCAGTCACTGTTTGGCTTTAAAACATCCTATTTTAAACAACCACGAATTAGAGAAAATAAGAAGTATTGATACAGGTGTTTTTCAGGCCAAAACTTTACAATGTTATTTTAGAGCGGATGGAAAAGAAGGCTCTTTAAAAAGAGGCTTAGACCGTTTGTGTCGTTATGCAGTGGATGCAGTAGAAGATGGATTTGAAGTGATTGTATTAACCGATCGTTCTATCGATTCTGAACATGCGGCGATACCTACCTTACTTGCTTGTGCAAGTGTGCATCATCATTTAATCAGAAAAGGATTAAGAGGTAAAGTAGGTATTATAGTGGAAGCGGGTGATGTATGGGAAGTGCACCATTATGCTTGTTTGATTGGCTTTGGCGCTACTGCCATTAACCCATACATGGCGCTGTCAACCATTCGGGATAGAAAGATTGAAGAAAAAATGGTCACTGACCTCGATGAAAAACAATTAAAGAAAAATTACATTAAAGCGGTCAATGAAGGATTGTACAAAGTATTCTCTAAAATGGGTATCTCTACTTTACAATCTTATCAAGGGGCGCAAATATTCGAAATTATTGGCATCAATAAAGAAGTAGTAAATAGACATTTTACGGGCGCTATTTCTAGAATTGATGGCATGGGCTTGGATGAGATTGCTAAAGAAATATTAGCGAAACATGAACTAGCCTTTGCTAAAAAATCTTCCTTAGTAGATCGCTTAACCGAAGGGGGTGTTTATCAGTGGAAGCGTCGTGGAGAATTTCATTTATTCAATCCTCAAACCATTCACTTACTTCAACATTCGACCAAGGCAAATGACTACGCTAGTTTTAAAAAATATTCCAAACTGGTGAACGACCAGACAGAAAAAGCTTGCACCCTAAGAGGCTTATTTGATTTTAAACCTACTCGCCCATGTATATCTATAGACGAAGTAGAACCCGCATCAGCTATTTACAAACGTTTTGCAACTGGTGCGATGTCCTTCGGATCTATTTCATGGGAAGCACATACTACCCTTGCCATTGCCATGAACCGCTTAGGTGGAAAATCAAATACGGGTGAAGGTGGCGAAGATGAAATTCGTTATCAAAAATTACCCAATGGAGATTCTATGCGCAGTGCGATTAAGCAAGTAGCGAGTGCGCGTTTTGGCGTTACCAGTTATTATTTATCAGAAGCGGATGAATTACAAATAAAAATGGCACAGGGTGCAAAACCAGGTGAAGGCGGACAATTGCCCGGATATAAAGTGGATGATTGGATTGGTAAAACGAGGCATGCCACCCCAGGTGTTGGATTAATTTCTCCTCCACCCCATCATGACATTTATTCTATTGAAGATTTATCTCAGTTAATATTCGATTTAAAAAATGCCAATCGAGCGGCAAGAATTAATGTAAAATTAGTTTCTAAAGCAGGAGTAGGTACGATTGCAGCGGGTGTGACCAAGGCAAAAGCAGATGTGGTATTGATTGCTGGTTTTGATGGAGGTACAGGCGCTTCTCCTTTAAGTTCAATCAAGCATGCAGGTCTGCCTTGGGAATTAGGCTTGGCCGAAACACATCAAACCTTGGTGAAAAATAAATTACGCAGTCGTGTGGTAGTGCAAGCCGATGGTCAAATGAAAACAGGACGTGATATTGCGATTGCTACCTTATTGGGTGCAGAAGAATGGGGCGTGGCCACTGCAGCATTAATCGTAGAAGGTTGTATCATGATGCGCAAATGTCATATGAATACTTGCCCAGTTGGGGTTGCAACGCAGGATCCTGAATTACGCAAACGCTTTACTGGAGATCCTGATCATGTGGTTCACTTTTTTGAATTCATTACGCAAGAGCTTCGTGAAATTATGGCAGAGCTTGGTTATAGAACCGTCAATGAAATGGTGGGTCAAGTAGATGCCTTAACCATGCGTGAAAACATTACCCATTGGAAATATAAGAATTTAGATTTAAGCGATGTCTTGTACAAGGAGCCTGCTGAACCAGGGGTGGGCTTGTATCAAACAGAAGCGCAGGATCATTTAATGAGTGATGTCTTGGATTGGAAATTACTAGATGCTGCAAAACCTGCTATTGATAAGAAAGAAAAAGTAAATGCCAATTTTACCATAAAAAATACAGATCGCACCACTGGCACCATTGTTTCTAACGAAATCACTAAAGTGTACAAAGCAGAAGGCTTGCCAGAAGATACCATTCACTTTAAATTCAATGGAACTGCTGGCCAAAGTTTTGGTGCTTTCAATACCAAGGGTGTGACTTTAGAATTAGAAGGTGATGCCAATGATTATTTTGGTAAAGGATTAAGCGGCGCAGAGTTAATTGTATACCCTGATAAAAAAGCAAGCTTTGTTCCTGAAGAAAACATCATCATTGGTAATGTTGCCTTTTATGGTGCTACCAGCGGTACTGCTTATATAAGAGGCAAGGCAGGGGAAAGATTTGCTGTAAGAAATTCTGGAGCTACTGTGGTGGTTGAAGGCATCGGTGACCATGGTTGCGAATACATGACCGGAGGAATCGCCGTTATTTTAGGTGCTACTGGTAGAAATTTTGCTGCAGGTATGAGTGGAGGCATTGCCTATGTATATGATGTACAAAATAGTTTCGAGGTTTTCTGTAATAAAGAAATGGTGGCCTTGGAGGCTACCGATAAAGAAGACCATATTGTATTGCAAAAATTAATTCAAGCACATTTTGATAAAACAGGAAGTGCGGTCGCTAAATTTATTTTAGCAGATTTTGACCATCAACTGAAACATATGGTTAAAGTTTTCCCTACGGATTACAAAAAAGCATTACAAAAACAAAAAGCAAAATTAACTGCTGCTAAATAAAGTATATGGGTAAGCCAACTGGATTTAAAGAATTTACGAGAGAACTACCTTCCAAACTAGCTGTTAAGGAAAGAAAGAAAAATTATAAAGAATTTATCACGCTATTGCCTGAACAAAAGTTAAATGAACAATCGGCACGCTGCATGAATTGTGGTGTACCCTTTTGTCACAGTGGTTGTCCTTTAGGCAATATCATTCCTGAATTTAATGATGCAGTGTATCGTAAAGAATGGAAGGACGCTTACGAGATATTAATTTCTACGAATAATTTTCCAGAATTTACGGGAAGGATTTGTCCTGCCCCTTGCGAAAGTGCCTGTGTTTTAGGCATCAACCAACCTGCAGTGACCATTGAAGAAATTGAAAAACATATTATTGAAATTGCCTTTGAAAAAGGCTTCGTAAAACCACGCAAACCCAACTTAAGAACTGGCAAAAAAGTAGCTGTCATAGGTTCAGGCCCTGCAGGTATGGCTACTGCTGCACAATTGAATTATGCGGGACATGAAGTGACGGTCTATGAAAGAGATCCAAAACCAGGCGGCTTACTTCGTTTTGGTATTCCTGATTTTAAATTAGAAAAATCTGTAGTAGAAAGACGTATTAATGTATTGGAAGAAGAAGGGGTTCGTTTTATATGCAATGCCCATGTGGGTATAAATATAAGAGTCAATGACATCATGCGTGATTATCATGCGGTCGTCTTGGCTGGTGGCTCAAGTATTCCAAGAGATTTAAATATTCCTGGACGTGATTTGAAAGGCGTTTATTATGCTATGGATTTTTTGAAGCAACAAAATAAAAGAGTAAGCAGTTTGCCTATAGATGATGCCGAAATCATGGCTACCAAAAAAAATGTAGTAGTCATTGGTGGTGGTGATACTGGAAGTGATTGTGTTGGTACCTCCAATAGACATGAAGCAAAATCTATTACACAATTTGAATTGTTACCCAAACCTCCTGAAGCCAGGGCCAATTACATGCCATGGCCTACTTATCCAATGGTGTTAAAAACAACCACCTCCCATGAGGAAGGGGCGGATAGAATTTGGGGGGTGGCCACCAAATCATTTGTTGGAGATGCGCAAGGAAATTTAAAAGCACTGCAAATAGTAGATTTAGAATGGACCAATGCCAATGATGGAAGACCCAGTAAGTTTACAGAGAAAGCAGGAAGTGAAAGAGAAATTCCATGCGAAATAGCCTTGCTAGCCATGGGATTCTTACACCCAGAACCAACTGGACTATTGGATGAATTGGGCGTTGAATTGGATGAACGTGGCAATGTAAAAGCAACCGAACAAGCTTATCAAACCAATATAGCCAAAGTATTTACAGCTGGAGACATGCGCCGAGGTCAATCCTTGGTGGTTTGGGCCATCAGTGAAGGAAGAGAATGCGCCCGTAAAGTAGACATTTATCTCACGGGCGCTTCCTTATTGGAATCAAAAGACAGCAGTTTATTTTTTCAAAAAGTATAATTGAACTTTTTTTCCACATCCCATTATCCTAATTTTTAAAGACCATTGTCTCAAACACTGCACTAGCTTGGATCTAGCACTTTTCAGGGCTTTTTCACATCATATTATATTTATTAATATATTTGTATATTTTATTTAATTATCTATTATTTATGTATTTTCACGAAATAAATATCATATTTAATATTTTTTAATAAAATAATCAAGCCCATGAAAAATGAAACCGTACAAAAATTTGCTCCTTTTATTCTTTTGCTCATTGTAGCTGTACTTGCTTTATTTGTGCCACAACTTCCTAGTTTTCAAGGAGATGCCTCTACTTACAATGGGGCCGATATTGCCTGGATTTTAGTGGCTACTGCACTTGTCTTTATTATGACCCCAGGACTAGCCTTCTTTTATGGAGGAATGGTGCATCGTAAAAACATCATTTCAACTATGATTAAAAGTATTGTCTCTGCAGGTATTGTTTCGGTCATTTGGATCAGCTTTGGTTATAGCCTAAGTTTTGGTGAAAGCATCAATGGCATTATTGGTAACCCAATGACCCATTTATTCTTTAAAGGGGTAGTCAATGGAGCGCCAACTTTACAAGGCGGAACAGCCATGACCATTCCATTGTTATTGTTTGCATTATTTCAATTGATGTTTGCCATTATCACACCAGGCTTAGTCGTAGGTGCGGTCGCTGAGCGTATCAAATTCACTTCTTATATTTTATTTATTGTTTTATTTATTATATTGGTATACGCTCCATTGGCACACTGGTCTTGGCATCCTCAAGGATTTTTATTAAAAATGGGCGCTTTAGACTTTGCTGGTGGAACAGTCGTACATATTAGTGCGGGTTGTGCAGCCTTAGCCGGTGCCATTGTATTAAAATCTCGTCGCTCTAAATTAGAACAACATGAAATTCCACCCGCCAATATTCCTTATGTATTGATTGGAACAGGTTTACTTTGGTTTGGCTGGTTTGGTTTTAATGCAGGTTCTGCCTTAGGTGCCAATAGTTTAGCCATCAATGCATTTGCTACTACGAATACAGCCGCCGCCGCCGCTGGATTGGCTTGGATGTTTTTTGATGTAATGAAAGGCAAGAAACCTTCTGTATTAGGATTTTGTATAGGTGCGGTAGTAGGTTTAGTAGCTATTACACCAGCAGCAGGTTTTGTAGGTATTCCACAAAGTATATTTATTGGTTTAGTGGCAGCCATCATTTCTAATGCGGCTAGCCATGCATTTAAATTATCTAGAGTGGATGATACTTTAGATGTTTTCCCTTGTCATGGTATTGGCGGAATGGTAGGTATGTTGATGACTGGTATTTTTGCTTCAAAAAGCGTAAATGCAGCTGGCAATGATGGTTTATTTTATGGCAACCCTGCTTTTTTCTTGATTCAATTAAAAGCAATGCTCATTGTAGTAGTCTATAGCTTTACAGTATCGTTTTTAATATTCAAATTTATAAGTGTTATCATGCCGCTTCGTGTTACAGAAGAAGATGAAGAATTAGGCTTAGATGCTACTCAACATGACGAGAAATATGGCAGAAACCCTTTAAAAGCCTAGTCATTTATGGCATCATAGCTTTGAAAGCTACTAAAAGGCCCGATTCAAATTCGGGCCTTTTTTATTATATTAGCAGACAGATGAAAATACTTAAAAGAGCCCTTCAGCTTATCTACTGCCTCTATGCGATTGTATTGTTCACAATACTCACTATCCTATCTGTTACTGCCATGTTTCTTACGCTCCCATTTGGCAAAGAAAAATTAAGTGAGCATGTTTATCTGATTTGTCGATATTGGGGTAAGCTACTGTATATTTTTATGGGTATACGTCACTCAGAAATTTTCGAAGCCCCCCATGATTTTAATCGGCCCCATATTTTTGTAGGCAACCATAATTCCTATATGGATATTCCGTCCATTGTTCAATTAAAGCATCAGCCCATTCGCCCACTTGCAAAATTTGAGTCTTCGAAAATTCCTATATTTGGACTTATTTATAGACATGCTGTAGTGATGGTGGATCGAAGCAACCCGGAAAAAAGAGCTCAAAGTTTACGTAATCTAAAAGCTGCTTTAGAAAAAAATATTTCCATATTTATATTCCCTGAAGGAACCTTTAGTATGACCGAAGACTACCCTTTAAAAACTTTTTTCAATGGCGCTTTTAAATTGGCCATCGAAATGAACGTACCCATTCAACCTATCTTATTGGTGGATTCCATAGAAAGAATGCATTTTAGCAGTCTATTTTCTTTGACCCCAGGCAAACACCGTGTTATTTATTTAGAAACGATAGAAGTAGCCGGTTATACCTTAGATAAAATGGACGAATTAAAAGACTTTGTTTTTCAACAAATGGAAGAAGGCATGAGAAGATATAGAAAGTATCCAAATTCATAGCGTATTTTTGTAACCCTATAGCATGTACGCCGAAATCATCATACCCTTAGCGCTTCCCAAAAATTATACTTGGATGATTCCCGAACCCTTGCAATCGGAATTAATGACAGGTATGCGTGTAGAAGTAATGTTGGGCGCAAATAAAAGATACGCTGGCATTGTAAAAAAAATTACGAGCGAAAAGCCTGCCGATTTTAATCCCAAACCTATTTTGTCCATTTTAGATGATCAGCCCATACTCTATCCAAAACAAATGGCCTTGTGGGAATGGATGGCACTATATTATATGTGTACCGAGGGAGAAGTCATGCAAGCTGCGGTGCCCAGTCATTTAAAAATATCCAGCGAAAGTGTATTTATTTTTAATGAAGCCCATACCAATGATGCTAAAAACCTAAGCGACTCAGAATACCTTGTCACTGAGGCATTGGAAATTAGAAAAGCGCTAAACTTAGTTGAAATTCAAAAATTATTAGAAAAAAAATCGGTTTACCCGGTGGTGAATAAACTAATTCAAAAAGGAATTTGTTTGGTGCAAGAAAATATGAACGATAAATATAAGATTAAAGAAGAAATTTTTATTTTATTGCACCCCGATTATAGAAAAGAAGACGCCTTGGAAAGTTTGTTAAACGATTGGACTAGGGCACCAAAACAATTGGAACTCTTACTTGCTTTTTTGCATTACGAAAAAACGGAAGGCGACGTAAGACAAAAAGAAATGCTTGAAAAATCTGGCGCCTCTAGCGCACAGTTAAAAGCATTGATTGACAAAGGCGTTTTAATAGCAGAAAAAAGAAAAAAAGACAGATTAAAAACAGATCCTTCTTTAGGCAATCAGGATTTTCATACTTTATCGGTGAATCAATTAGCTGCCTTCCAATCCATCCAAACGCAACTAGTCAAGCAGCCTGTACATTTATTGCATGGCATTACAGGCAGTGGTAAAACCCAAATATATGTAGCCCTAATCAATGAAGTGATGAAGCAAAACAAACAGGCTTTGTATCTATTGCCTGAAATTGCACTGACTGCTCAAATGATTCGTCGTTTAAAACAATATTTTGGAGGAAGCATTGCCATTTATCATTCCAAATTCAACCCCAACGAACGCGTAGAAATTTGGAACAAAGTTAAAACAGGCGAAATTAAAATTGTACTAGGGGCCAGGTCGGCTTTATTCTTACCCTACAAAGATTTATCTCTGATTATCATTGATGAAGAGCATGACCCTTCTTACAAACAACAAGAACCAGCACCCAGGTATCAAGCCAGAGACACCGCCATTTATTATGCCAGCCAACTGGGTGCCAAAGTGGTCCTAGGATCGGCCACCCCTTCTGTTGAAACTTATTTTAATGCGGTCTCCAAAAAATATGGATATACTTATTTAAGCGAGCGTTACAATCAAGGAGCACTGCCCACCATTCAATTGATTGATACCAAAAAACAAATGGCAGGTAACCATATTTTAACGCCAGAATTACTGGCCAATATTAAAAAAACCATCGAGAATAAAAAACAAGTAATCCTGTTTCAAAACAGAAGAGGCTATGCCCCTTACTTAATTTGCGAAACCTGTGGATGGATTCCTCATTGTGAACATTGCGATGTCACGCTTACTTATCATAAAGCCAAGAATGTTTTGTCCTGCCATTACTGTGGCGCGAGTTATCCTATTGTAACTACTTGTAAAGCCTGTGGCAAACAGCATTTCAAACAAAAAAGTTTTGGCACGGAGCAAATAGAGGAGAAATTAAACCAAAGCTTGCCAGGAGTTATTGTGGCAAGAATGGATTTAGACAATGTAAAAGGGAAAAACGAACACGATCAACTCATTCAACAATTTGAACAAAAACAAATTGATATTCTAGTAGGTACCCAAATGGTGGTCAAAGGATTGGACTTTGAAAATGTAGACTTAGTGGGTATTGTAGATGCAGACAGTTTATTAAACTTCAATCATTATAGAGTCAATGAACGTGCTTTTCAGATGATGGAACAAGTAAGCGGAAGAGCAGGTAGAAAAAATGACCAAGGCAAAGTACTGATTCAAGTAAGTCAAATGCAGCACCCCATTGTACAATGGGTACAAAACCATGATTATTTTGGATTTTATGCTTTTGAAATACAAAATAGAAAACATTTTGCTTATCCCCCATTCAGCAGATTGGTGAGTTTACTTTTCAAGCACAAGGAAAATAATATTGCAGAAGAAGCCATCTACCATTTTTTTCAATCCCTTGGCCCGGCCATTCAAAAAACAGTTTTGGGCCCGGCCCAACCCCTTGTCAACAGGGTGAGAAATAAATACATTTGGGAATTGGCAGTAAAAATTTCAAAGCAGCCTGATGCATTGCAAATGGCTAAAAAACAATTATTGCATTATATTCGTTTGTTACAAGTGCATCCAAGATACAAATCGGTACAAATTATTATAGACATTGATCCAAATTAAAGCAATGAACTTAAAGGAAAATACATCACTTCAGTCTTATACCAGTTTCGGATGCAATGAAACCTGTCGTTATTTCACCAGCATTCAAACCGCCGATGCACTTTTGGAAGCGCTCCAATGGAGCCAAGAAAAAAATATTCCCTACTTAATCTTAGGTACAGGAAGCAATATCTTATTTACAAAGCCCTATGAAGGCCTTATTATAAAAAATGAAATAACAGGCATTAAAAAAACAAATGAAACCGCTACTGAAGTTTTTTTAAGCGTAGGGGCTGGTGAGAATTGGCACCATTTTGTAAGCTACTGTGTTCAAAAAGGTTGGGGCGGCTTAGAAAATTTAAGCTTAATACCAGGCACAGTGGGTGCTAGCCCCATTCAAAACATAGGTGCCTATGGTGTAGAAGTGCAAGAATGCATCCAAACAGTGACTGCCTATGATACGCAATCTAAACAATGGAGGTCCTTAAATAACAGTGATTGTGTATTTGCTTATAGAGACAGCTTGTTTAAACAACAGAAAAATAGATACCTCATTACCCAAGTAGATTTTTTGTTAACAAAACAGCCTCAATTGAGGACGGATTATGGAGCCATCAAAGAAGTATTGCATGAAAAAAGTATAAAAAATCCAAGCATGGCGGATGTCTCCAATGCGGTCATACAAATTAGAAATGCTAAACTACCCGATCCAGCTAAGTTAGGCAATGCGGGCAGCTTTTTTAAAAACCCCACCCTTAGTAAAACTGAATTTGAAAAATTATTTCTGCTCTTTCCTCAAATGATGGCCTACCCTATTTCAGACAACGCCTATAAAATAGCCGCGGGATGGCTGATTGAACATTGCGGATGGAAAGGAGTAAGAAAAGGCAAAGTGGGTTGTTTTGAAAAACAATCCTTGGTCATTGTCAATTATGACCATGCCAGTGGAAAAGAAATATTCGATTTCTCTGAAGAAATTATTCAATCTGTACTTAAAAAATTTAATCTACTACTAGAACGAGAGGTTAATGTATTTTAATTAATACAAAACAATCACATCCGTTCTTCGGTTCTTTGCTCTTCCCTGTAATGTTTTATTGTCTGCAATAGGTCTGGTGTCCGCATAACCAGCAGTAGTTATTCTTTTTAGGGTGATGCCCTTTTTAATTAAATAAGTACTCACAACCAGGGCTCTTTGTTCAGATAATTTTTGATTGATTTTTAAACTACCTGTATTATCGGTATGTCCACCAATGGCTAATGACATATTTGGATAAGTATTCATCACTAGTACAATTGAATCCAATCCTGCCAATAATTCTTTACTTAAGATAGTTTTACCTGAAGCAAACTTAAGATTGGAAGTAAATTTATCAATTGTTGGTTGCAAATTGGCACAACCATGGTTGGCCATAATGCCCGCTACATTTGGACAATTGTCTTGCTCATCATCAATACCATCTTTATCTGCATCTGGAATGGGACAGCCTTGATATCGGTCTAAGCCTTTTTCTTTAGGGCATTTATCTAGCTCATCATCCATACCGTCTTTGTCTGAATCCGGAATAGGACAGCCATGGTATTTGACTGGTCCAGCCGCATTGGGACATTGGTCATTTTCATCATTTACCCCATCATCATCTGCATCAGGTACAGGACAGCCATGGTATTTGACTAAACCCGATTGATTGGGGCATTCATCTGCATCCCCTGAAACGCCATCATCGTCTGCATCAGCCGAAACTGGCGCTGCTGGCAACATCACAGGTTTCTTATCTTTTAATTTTAAAGGATAAGTATAACTAATAGAATAGGCAAAATGTGTTTTTGTCAAGGCTGAAAGTTCTGCCCTATAGGAGCTTGCAATATTGATGAAAGACCCTTGTTTGGCCTTGATTTGGATCCCTCCTCCAATGGGGGCATAGGCAGTATAATAAGCAGCATGGTCTGTAGCAATACCTAGCCCAGCAGTTAAATAAGGTACTATCTTTTTTTCATCGGTACGCAATTTATAATTCAGGTTGGCATCTAAAGCAAAATAATATTGATTGGCTTTTACCCCAGTTATTAATTTTGAAACATAATAGGGATATTTTAAAGAAGCGATGTCTAAATTCAGCATCAGATCCACATGAGGATTGATCCCTTTAAAAAACTGTAAGCCAGCATAAGCAGCGGTCTTAGTTAAATTGTCTGTAGAACTGGTTTTTTTAAAATCAAATGCGCCTAGTTTAAACCCAATTGAGGGCTCTTTGACACTTGCAGTATCTTGTGCATTCATGGCCAAACTTGAAGCAATGGCAACTAAGATTAATAAAACTTTTTTCATGCGCTGCTTGGATATTTAATACCTAACAAATTTAGGCGAAATACTTTAAAAACTATTGTCGTTTTGGATTAGACTTGGAATAACCTAGGCCATCTACCACCACTCTTTCAATTCCATTGGACCTTATTTTTATTCTTTTGGAGGCCGCTTGACTTAAATCGATAATTCTTCCCTTTTTTAGCATATTAGAATGCATGCGGTCGTTGATTCGGACCAAGACCGATTTTCCATTGCGTAAATTGGTCACCCTAACAATGGTATTTAATTTATAAATATTACTGGCCGCTGTATACCTTTTGTTTAAAAAAACTTCCCCCGTGGCCGTCAAGGTACTATCCAAATTGGCACTGTAAAAGCTTGCAATACCAGTTACATGATTTAACTCTATTTTAATTCGGTGGGTATCAATTTTTTTTTGATACTTTGAGATGTAATGACTATCCAATAAATTTTCAGTAGCTAAATTATTATTTAAATACAAGTTTTGTGCAAAAGAAAATAGAGGCATCAGCAAAATACCCAATAATGCAGTTTTAGCCATCATGGTAATTGATTTAAGCAATAGTTTCAACGTCAACTACGCTGTCCAAATTTAAAGCGCCATAAATATGAGGAAATAACTCATCTAAGTCATGCGCCAATTCAAATAAAACAGGTCTTTGTACTTTCTCTTTCGCAATTTTTAATTTAACTAAGCCTGTTTGATTTTTGTAAAAACGATCCAATACGCCTGGTATTTGTTTTTCGATGGAGCAATGAATAAAACCATCCTGGTCATAATTCTTAGGTAGGTACTCTTGATTCGCCTTTGCTTGATCCCATTCTTCTTTAGAAGTGATATGGTAGATGTATTCGCTTTCCATCATTTATTATTTTTTAATAATTCTTGGAATTTTTTGATCAATCAACATCAAGTCTGCAAGCACGATAGCAGTCACTGCTTCCAATACCACAGGCACTCTAAGCGCTATACATAAATCATGTCTTCCTTTTACTGAAAATATTTCTTGTTCATTGGTTTCCCAATTCAAAGTAGTTTGTTCTTTAGGTGTTGAAGAAGTTGGCTTCACAGCTATTCTAAAAACTAAATCGTTTCCATTGGTGTAACCGCCTACCACACCACCTGCATGATTGGTTTTTGTTTTTCCGGTGGCGTCCACAATGGCATCATTGTGCTCCACGCCAAACATATTGGCTGCTTTAAAACCAGTCCCAAATTCAATGCCTCTGATGGCTGGGATGGAGAAAACGGCATGACTGATTAATGATTCTACAGAATTAAAAAAATGTTCTCCGAGTCCAATGGGCAATCCTTTTACCACACATTCCACAATCCCACCCACACTGTCTTTAGCGTCAATGGCATTTTGTAAGCCTTTTTCTAAGTCGGTTTCACCTCCAATGCTAACGATATGAGCTTTTACTTCAATGTCTTTTAAAACTTGTTTTGCCACCACGCCAGCACCTACCAGCGCTGCGGTCAGTCTTCCACTAAAATGTCCGCCACCTCTATAATCTTCAAAACCCCCAAATTTATAGTGCGCTGTAAAATCAGCATGGCCTGGTCTGGGAACTGCTCTTTGCTTTTCATAATCTCCACTTCTGGTATTGTTATTTTCAAACAACATCATAATAGGTGCACCAGTGGTCAATCCATTGAATAAGCCAGATTTAATGATAGGGATATCATCTTCTTTTCTTGGGGTAGTGCCTTTTTGCTGACCCCCTTTGCGGCGTTCCATATCCTCCACAAAATCAGCCACTTGCAAAGACAAGCCTGCTGGACAACCATCAATGGTAATGCCCACACATGCCCCATGTGATTCGCCAAATAGCTGTACATTAAATAAAGTTCCAAATCTATTCATAATTAAAACGTTGCTACAAGTTAAGTAATTTATTGTATATCCAGTTTTGCCCCCAATTGTTGAAGATGGGTAAAGAAGTCGGTATAAGATTTATTGATGGCTTCCGCTTCTGTAATCTCTACAGGTCCATTCGCACATAAGGCAGCCACTGCACAGGCCATGGCAATTCTATGGTCATGATGAGAAAATACAGTGGTAGCTTGTAGGGTAGCTCCTCCATAAATTTTCATGGTATCGCCTTCTAAATCTATTTGAATGCCTAGTTTTGCAAACTCTGTTTGCAATGTTAGTCCGCGATTGCTTTCTTTATGTGCCAATCTACTTACTCCTTTGATTTCAGTAACCCCATTACAAACAGCGGCCAAGGCCACCAAGGGAGGAAATAAATCGGGACAATCCGTAGCATCAAAATTAAATGAAGTCAAATTTTTTGCTTGATGGTCATCGGAATTAGGCCCTACAATGATTCCATCTACATGGATCATAATGCTTGCATGCGCCCCAATTAAAGCACTAATTATTTTCTTGTCTGCCTGTGTTGAATTCAATTGCAAGCCTTTTACTTTAATGGGACCCGCAATGGCGCCAGCCACCAATAAAAAAGCAGCACCACTCCAATCTCCTTCCACCGTATATTCTATCAATGAAGGCAAAGGCATATGCGCTTCGAAACGAAAAGTTTCATAATTCTGATGCTTTACATTCCAACCAAATTCATTCAAGACAGATAAGGTCAAATCGATATAAGGTTTGCTTTTCAAATCCACTACTTTGATCTCTACATCATTTACTTCACTAGCTGCATAAGCCATCAACAAACCAGTTAAAAACTGTGAACTCAAAGAACCATCCACTGTTATATTGGCCGCTTTCAGAGGCCCTTGAATTTGAATAGGTAAGAAACCTTTGTTTGAATTAATTTGAATACCTAAAGAAGGAAATATTTCATCAAAAAAATGCATGGGTCTTTTTACTAAACTTCCTTTTCCTTGAATGGTAATACTTTTACTAGATAAGGAAGCAATGGGCGTGAACATTCTAATGCCTAGTCCACTTTCTCCGCAATTCATCTCAGGGCCAATCGGATTTACTCCATTAGAACTGATCTCAATTATATTTTCTTTTTTGTTTACAATAGCCCCTAAAATTTGAATCACTTCTAAGGCAGCTAAATCATCATTGGAATGACCTGGATTATGGATAATGGTTTTTCCTTGATGCAACAAGGCAGCCGCAGAAGCTCTTTGCATGCTGCTTTTGCTTGCAGGTGCTTCTTGATCACCTTTTAAGATGGATGGATAAACAATTACACGCATCTTAAGAATACAAGTTTATTAATTTCTCTAATGATTTCATGGGGATGGTTTCATAGACTGCCTGTCCTATTTTTTTTAGTAATACATATTGCATGCCAGTACCTGCCTTTTTCTTGTCTTTCTGCATGACTTGCATAGCCTGTTCTATATCAAAATGCATACTTGTCGGTAATCCGTATTTTTTCAAAGTGTCCACCAATAAGCCCGTGTCGTTAAAGCCTTGCAAAACTTGTGAAATTTTACTCGCATACACCATACCAATACTGATGGCATGGCCATGCAAAAGTGCATGTTGATTTTCAATGGCATGACCCAAGGTATGTCCAAAATTGAGCAACTTACGATCGCCCTTTTCAAACTCATCCTTCTGTACCAGTTTCACTTTGATTTGTACATTTTTTTCAATCAAAAGCGTTAAGGATTTTTTATCTTTTTTATAAAACTCTAAATCATGGCTAGCCAAAGCCTTCATCATAACAGCATCTTTAATGGCCGCATGTTTGATTATTTCTGCAAATCCATTTTCCCATTGATGTGTAGGCAATGTTTTTAAAAAGTCTAGGTCATACAATAAAAAAGAAGGTTGTCTGATCAAACCTACCATATTTTTATACAAGCCTACATCAATTCCATTTTTACCTCCAATAGAGGCATCTACCATGGCTAAAATTGTAGTAGGCACAAAACCCACTGCTACGCCACGCATATAAATACCAGCCACATAGCCCACCATATCTGTTACTACCCCACCTCCTACGCCAATTAAAACTGCTTGCCTATTGGCACCAAAATTAAGTAGGGCTTCGATAATAAAATCTACAGTAGCTTGATGCTTATGCGCTTCCCCAGCAGGGATTACAATGGTTTTTTTCCCTTTGAACTTTTTTTCATGTAAAGCATAAACGTTTTCATCTGTAATATAATAGGCATTGGCTTTGTCTACCATTTTATTGATGCTAGCAAATTTGCCATCTAAGACAAACGAAACAGTACTAGTAGAAAATTTAACCTTCCAGGTTTTCATTTAATTCTGCTTTTAATTGAATCTTCACTTTAAAATCTTAAAGTTTAGCTATTCATTATTTTATTTTGATGATTGATGCTTTCCATATGCACGGCGTCCATGTACTTAGTAATAAAATCTTCACTTAAGCCCACTTTATTGCCTTTGCCTACGGCACGCTCCAATATTTCATTCCAACGATTGGTTTGTAAAATAGTGATGTCATTATTTTTCTTATACTCCCCTATTTTTTCAGCCACTTTCATACGCGTTGATAAAACTTGCAATAACTCATCATCCAATTGGTTGATTTGTTGACGTAATTTTTCTAGCGCTGCATGGTATTCTGCAGAAGCCACATCTTCTTTTCTCCAACGAATCGCATCTAACATTGTTTTCAAAACCTCTGGTGTAATTTGTTGTTTAGCATCACTCCAAGCATTGTCTGGATCAATATGCGATTCAATAATTAAACCATCAAAGTCTAAATCCATCGCTTGTTGCGCCACTTCTTGTAAAATATCACGACGACCACAAATATGTGAGGGGTCATTGATCATTGGGATACCAGGATAACGACGCTTCATTTCAATGGCTAAATGCCACATGGGTGCATTTCTGTATTCGGTATTTCCATAAGAACTAAATCCACGGTGGATCAAGCCCAATTCTTCAATGCCCGCTTTGGCAATACGTTCCATACCCCCAATCCATAATTCTAAATCTGGATTAATAGGATTCTTAATCAGTACAGGAACTTTGACGCCTTTTAATGCATCAGCAATTTCTTGCACACTAAAAGGATTTACTGTGGTACGCGCCCCTACCCAAAGTACATCTACATCAAAATGCAAAGCATCTTCCACTTGTTTAGCAGTGGCTACTTCTATAGCAATCGGCAAACCTGTTTCTTTTTTGGCTTGTTGCATCCAAGGCAAACCCTTGGTACCTATGCCTTCAAAACTTCCAGGTCGGGTTCTTGGTTTCCATATACCTGCACGCATGATGTCTACTTTACCAGTAGCCGCTAAACGTATAGCAGTTTGCATCACTTGCTCTTCGGTCTCTGCACTGCAAGGACCAGAAATAATCAAGGGTGATTTCTTTAATAAAATGCTCACTTTTTGTTGTTGTTCTGTTAAGTCTCCCATTTTTTCCAATTTTAATATTTAAATATTT
>Ga0114960_10001370_pt1 | contig 19577 bp, 17 predicted proteins | sample C_130625_MF_Meta_FD_92637 | JGI IMG/M metagenome (GOLD analysis project Ga0114960, IMG submission 92637) | Freshwater microbial communities from Lake Croche, Canada to study carbon cycling - C_130625_MF_MetaG | ecosystem: Environmental > Aquatic > Freshwater > Lake | place: Lake Croche, Canada... | reverse complement strand
TCATTCAAGCGCGCGGCGATTTGCAACTTTTCAAACATGCCCACAAAACCTTGGGTGTCAAAGCCCGCGTCGGCCATCACCCCAAAACCCACCCGATCGGCTTCGCGCTCCATGTCGCGCGAAAAATTCAATTGGGTCTGAATGGCCAAGGCCTGCCCACCCGAGATCATGGCCGTACCGGCCGTAGGACTTCTGCTGGCCGCCAAAATGGCCAGCAACATGGCCCCCATGATCAACGGCGACTGTTGGCTTTGGCGCGACATCAAACGGGCAATGTGGCGCTGGGTCACATGGGTGAGTTCATGCGCCAACACCGAGGCCAGTTCGTGGCGGTTGGCCACCGTGGCCATCAAGCCCAAATGCACCCCCAAATAGCCGCCCGGCAGGGCAAAGGCATTGACACTGGGGTCGCGGATCAGGCTCACCTCCCAGGCAAAACGCTGCTGCAACTCGGCCGACAACTCGCCGCGCTCGCGCGCGGCCACCATCAAACGCAACCAGATTTGTTGCACTTGCTCGCCCAGCAAGGGGTCGTCCAAGTAATCCGGGTCTTTGTAAATTTCGCGCATGATGCTGTCGCCAATGCGGCGCTCCGACACCAAAGAAATATCCCCCGCGTCGCCCAAACTGGGCAAACGCGACGGCGCCACGCCCTGGGCTTGTGACAAGGGCAAGGGCAGGGCCAGCAAGCCTGCACACAGCGCGGCCGCAGGCGGCACACACCAGCGGCGCATCCAGCGGAAGAGGGCAAAGAAGGTGTTCATGACCGTATGATGGCCATGTTACTCCGCGCCTTTGAAGCGGCGCAGCTCAACAACCCAATTGGCACACACCCCATGTCTGAACTCACCCACTTTGATGCCCATGGCCAAGCCCACATGGTCGATGTGGCACAAAAGGCCCATACCCACCGCGTGGCCGTGGCCCAAGGCCGCATCCACATGCAAGCGCGCACCCTGGACCTGATTGCCCATGGCAACGCCAAAAAAGGCGATGTGTTGGGCGTGGCCCGACTGGCCGGCATCATGGCAGCGAAAAAAACCAGCGACCTCATCCCGCTGTGCCATCCCTTGGCCCTCACCCGGGTGACCGTCAGCTTCGAGCTAGAACCCGATCAACACAGCGTGCTGTGCAAAGCCAGTGCCGAAACCATGGGCCCCACCGGCGTCGAAATGGAAGCCCTCACCGCCGTGCAAGTGGCCTTACTCACGATTTACGACATGTGCAAAGCCGTGGACCGGGGCATGACCATCAACGATGTGAAGTTGATGGAAAAGCACGGGGGCAAGAGCGGGAGTTTTGTGGCGTAAATCCAAGTGCTTGCGCACTCCAGGCTTCAATGACCGCAGACACCTTGCAGCCGCGACCACCAAGCAGGCCCCCCAGCCTGTCAAGCGCGCGGCGGCGCCATTTTGTTGACCTCGTCTTTGAGGTCTTCGATGGCCAATTTGATCAAGCGGCTCTTCTCGCGCAAGGCATCCCGATGGGTTTCAAACACTTGGTGCAACACATAAGAGTCCGGCTCTAGTTTGGCAAAGTCCTCGTTTGAGAGGACATGATGCAGCTGGTCTTGTTCAATCAAATACCAAGCGCTTTTAATTTCCATGCTCACCTCTTGTTGGCAAACACATCAGCGGGCTTCGCCGGACTGAGTGTATTTTTTAAAGTCTTTGTTCAGTTTTTCTTGTGTTTGTGCGTTCAGCACCGCCAACGGTGGGCGCACGCGCAGCCAATCGGCGTCTCTGTAGTGGGTTGCCATCAGGTATTTGAGCGCAGGCACTGCGGGCATGCCTTGGATCAAGCGATCAAACTCCTCCAAGCGCTCATCGTCCGCACCAATTTTGTTGCCGGCCACCGAAACTTTTTGAGCGGCAGTGGACAAAACCATGCGCGCCATGAGCGCGGGCAGCAAATTCGCATAGCTGGACAAACTGCTGTGCAGCCCCAAGTTCGCCAGCACATGGGCGTTCATATCTTGGTTGGAAATGACCGGTATCTTGGGCAGGAAAGAGCGCACCCAATCCATGGTGTGGCTGGCATTGTGACTTTGATCGATCAAACCTTGGAATGCACCCACATGTTTGTCCAACAGCTCACTGAGCACGCGCGGGTTGAGGTCTGCGGGGCCGGCATTGACTTGGGAGGCCAAATAAAGCTTGACGCCCATGGGGCCGACTTTTTGAACGATGTGGCCAAAAAAATTGACCAGCCCTTGATCGGTTGCTTCTGGCCCGGCAGGCGGCGGGGTCAGGATGTATCCCTGCAAGCCCAACTCATGGGTATCGCGAATCAGCTTGACGGTGTCGGTTAAATTTGCAAAAGCAGCGTGCAACAAAATGTCTTTGCCCGCAACGCCATGCGCCATCAATTGTTTGACGGCATCCAAGCGCTCTGCGGCATTGAAAGAATCACCCTCGCCCACATGGCTGAACATCACCACCCCTTGTATGCCTTTGGCGGCCAGGGTTTGCACGTGCGTGGATAGCTTCGCATGGTGGATAAAAAGGTCTTCGGTCAAGGGGGTCAACAGTTCGACCCACAAGCCCTGAAGTGCAGTCCCAGCGGTTGCCATTGATACTCCTTGGAAAACCAATAAGACGTCTGTGCCCAGTCATTGCAGGCTATGCAACATTCTTGGCCTCTTGGATGACAATCGATGGATTATGCGACCTTTTGGCAAATCCGTATTCATCGTGACAAATGAATGCATTGTTTGAATCGCGACTTAAGCATTTATGCGCAACGCACATCCATCAATGTCGCTGCCATTGTCAGGCCCACATTTGAAAGCGGTCTTTGGGCATCCGCTTGCCGGGCTTGCATTTGGCATTGATCAAACTTTCATCATTTAGAAAACCCATGGCCATCGGCTAGGGTTTCTACCCCCTTGTTGTTGCGCTCACTAATGAAGGAAGATGGCCCATCTTTGAGAGATCCATTCTGCGCCTGTCCACCTGATTCAAGCAACGGCGTGGTCGTTGTTGGATCATAAATTAAACGTCAACATGGCTCACATTTGCACGGTGATTGCGACTTCGCATTCACCGTTTTTATATCAACCCTTGGAGTGGTGGCGCGGGGTGCGTCAGTCAAGGCCACTGCACGCCAGCGTACCTGTGGACAACGATCAAACCTGCGCCGACAAACACCTGCGCGTTCAAACGGCCATGGAGAAGTTGCGCAAGGTGTTTGAAGCCAGCAAGCCAGATGTGGTCGTTATTTTTGGCGACGATCAAAAAGAGCTTTTTTCTTTTTCCAACATGCCCGCTTTTGCCATGTTTGCAGGCCATGGTTACGGTGGTTACCGAACGATTGCCTACGAAGGCGCGCCTGAGGGGCATGCCCACCGACCGTTAAAGTCCAAGACCCACGAACACTGGGTCGATGTTCAAGCAGAGGCGGGTTTGTCTCGGCATATTCTCAGTCACTTGATGGTCCATGATTTCGATCCGGCTTATATGCTGACGCTGCCCGATTCATCTCATGGCATGGGCCACGCCTTCATGCGACCCATGTTCACCTTGACCGGCAATCGTTTTCATTTGCCCGTTGTACCCATCATGGTCAATTGTTTTTATGCCCCCCAGCCAAAAGCGATGCGATGCTTTCATTTTGCACAAGCCGTCAAACGTGCCATTGAGTCTTGGCCCAGTGATTGCCGTGTCGCTGTCATTGGCTCTGGGGGCCTGTGGCATTTGCCTGGCGCAGACAACGCTTACATGGACACCGAGTTTGACGAGACCGTCTTGTCCTTTATTCAACAAGGAAAGGCGAAAGAGTTGGCACAATTTTTTGACAGCTGGCAACCCAGCCCCGCGCACGCAGATACAGACCATGCCCGCATCTTCAGCGGCGGAACTGGGATGCAGTCAGGGATTGGCTCTGGCACAGGCGAAACACGCACATGGATCATGGCTGCGGCCGTTGCCAACGGCTGCGCCACCATCGTTGACCATGTCCCCATCAATGCTTCGCCTTGTGGCGCCGCATTCGCCCATTGGGACATGACCTGAACCCATTACACCGAACGAGACCACCATGTTTTTAGACCACAAAGTGATTGATGTCCACGGGCATATTTCGACACCACCCCAATTCAGGGCATTTGCGTACAACTTGATTGTCTTGCGCAACCCCAATGACACTTTCAAAATGACCGACGAGTCGCTCAAACCCGCATTGGAGCGTCACCTGACCATGCTGGACAAACGCGGGATTGACTTGCAACTGATTTCACCCAGGCCAGTCGCGATGATGCACTGGGAAAGAGAATTCATCGTCAATATTTGGACCCGAACCACCAACGATGCCATTGCTCAGCAATGTCGGTTGCACCCGGACAGGCTCGCAGGGATCGCTCAACTGCCGCAAACCCCTGAAGGCAATATCCAAAAGTGCGTTGACGAATTGACCCATTGCATACAAGAGTTGGGTTTTGTCGGCGCCACACTCAACCCGGACCCCGGGGGGGACCGCGCAGCGCCGGGGATTGACCAACCGCATTGGTTTCCCATCTACGAAAAAGCACAAGCGTTGAATGCAACCCTGATCATCCACCCATCGGTGACCAAGGATGTGCGCTTGGATGGCGTGCCCAACGCCTACCAATACAACAACTTGACCGAGGAAACCTTGGCCACTTTGCTGTTGGAGCGCGGCACCGTCTTCAAGTTATTCCCCAAGTTGCGCATTGTGGTTTCGCACTGTGGTGGCGCACCGCGGCGACTGCTTGAGCGGGGCGCATTGTTGGACGCAACCAACCCCTCCACCGGCCCAGACAACATGATCCTCGACAGTGGCGAGCAATCAGGGGGACAAGTCGGAATGGCCACGGTTCGCAAAAAACCGTGGTTCAGCCTGACATTGATAATTTGTTTTTCGATACCTGCGCTTATGACCCTTATGTGCTGGAGTGTGCTTTGCGGCAAAGGGGGGCAAACCGAATGGTATTTGGCACAGAAGTACCGGGCAGTGGTTCTCACTTATTGAACCCCTTGACAGGCAAACCCGCAGATGATGTGTTGGCCTTGATCGATGCCATGCCTTTTTTGAGCAGCGAACAAAAACTCGACATCGTTCACCGCAATCCATTGCGCGTTTTTCCGCTGCTCAAGCAGCTTTCATGATCCGTGCAACAAGCCCGCAAACCCTTTCGGTAGCAACCCAGCAGATCTTCATATGAAAAAAATCAAAGCCTTTTTAGCCATGGCCGTGATGCCCTTATTTTTTGCGTTTCAGGGTACCGTCCATGCCCAATACCCTGAAAGACCCATCCGCATCATTACCTTTGCGGCTCCCGGCGGTGCGGTGGACAATATTTTGCGAAAGATTCAAGCCCCCTTGGGCCAAGCGCTGGGTCAGCAAGTGGTCATCGATAACAAACCCGGTGGGGGAGGCATGCTGGCATTGCGCACATTGGCATCCGCCAAGCCTGATGGCTACACATTGGGCTATGTCGTCAGCGGCATGGTGACCTCCGCCTTGATACAAAAGCAAGAAGACCTGACTTTGGAGAAAAGCTTCACGCCCATCTCCTTGGTGGCCGATGCCCCTATCTTTTTATACGTCAACAACAAAGTGGCCGCTAATAACGTGGATGAGTTTTTGCGCTTTGCCAAAGCGCAGCCCAATCCCATTCCCTATTCATCCACGGGGGTGGGGCTGATCACGCATGCGATGACCGAGCTCCTGTCGGCCAAAACGCAAACACCTTTCCTGCACGTGCCCTACAGCGCACATGCACCCTCCATGCAAGCGCTGATGGCTGGCGATGTGATGTTTACCTTGGGCTCCTATTCAGACCTTGGCATAGAAAACGTCAAAGCCGGTCGACTGAAAATTTTAGGCGTCAGCTCTGCCAAACGATCTTCTATTTTGCCCAATTTGCCGGCCATCGCTGAAACTGTGCCTGGGTTTGATGCGACGGTTTGGGTGGGCATTTCAGCCCCACAAGGCACACCACCAACCATCATTCGGCGGTTGAACAAAGCGCTTTTGGATGTTTTGCGCGAACCCGACATACATCGCAATGCCATCGCCAATGGGTATGAAATCGTCACCTCGTCACCAGAAGAAATGCAACAAAAAATCGTCCGAGAGCGAACCTTGTGGGAGCCCTTTTTGGCAAAGATGACGAACACAAAATAAATTGTGAGTGCCAAGGAGTAAAACATGCTTTCACCTGAAGACAACCAACGATTGACACACATCGAAGGTGACGCCCCCATGGGTCGCTTGATCCGGCAAAAGCACTGGATACCTGCGATGCGTTCTGGCGCTATTGAGGCCGATGGCGCCCCTGTGGGTGTGCGTTTGTTTGGCAAGGACTATGCCGTTTTTCGCGCCACCGACGGCCGCGTGGGCTTTATCGATGAGAAATGCCCACACCGTGGTGTTTCCATGCTTCTGGCCAGAAATGAAAACTGTGCGTTGCAGTGCATCTTCCACGGTATCAAAATCCATGTCAGTGGCAAAGCGCTACAAGCGCCCACACAATTTGGAAACCAAGACGCCTACTTAAATCGGCTCAAGGTCAACCACTACCCTGTCCAGGAGGCGGGGGGATTGATATGGGTGTGGCTGGGTGAGGGACAAACCGCGCCCGCTTTCGCACAATTGGAGTTCATGGATGTCAATCCCAGTGAGATCAATATTTTGATTCAAGATGTGGCTTGCAACTGGATGCAAGGCGTAGAGGCCACCATCGACTCATCGCATGTGGGTGTTCTGCATAAAAACTGGCTTCCCGCTTTGGGTGGGCAATCTAAATTCAATATTCAAAACACGGCCCCCAGCTATGAAGTGGAGTTGATGGATTACGGATTTCGTGCCGCAGCCATCCGCCAAGTGGAAGAGAATTTGTACTACGTCCGAACGACTCAGTTTTTGTTTCCCTTTTATGGCTTCATACCGCCCTATGACAAAGACTCGGGGGACCGGCTCACCATCATTTCGGTCCCGATCGATGACCACCATTCACGCCAAATTTATCTGCGCTACAACCACCACCGGCCCATCCGCGAAGGAGATTGGAGTCGGGCTGAAAACCCTGATGCATTTGCTCCGGTCACAGGTTCACGAGTCAACAGTTGGGGACAAGACCGTGAAGCCATGAAGACAGGGAATTTTTCTGGCTTTCACAACCTTCAAATGGAAGACTTTGTGGTGATGCTCAGCATGGGGTCTATAGCTGACCGTTCGAGCGAGCAACTGTGCGCCAGCGATACCGTGATTGTTCAAGCACGGCGCATGTTTTTAAAGGCACTGCGGGATCAACAGCAAGGCCTGAGCTCACCAGCATCAGACCATACCGCTGATCTTAAAAAGGTGCGTTCTTATTCTTTGCTCGTGGATGCGCCAAACAAGTGGAATGACGCTGCGTTGATCAGCGGGGCCACATAAAGCGGTCGAACTCAACCGCGCCGCGCGCCACGTGCAGGCGCATACAACTCCACCTTTGGCTCGGGCTTGGGCGCGGGTTTCTCGCGCGCTGCCACGTCATGGCGTGGAGATTCAGCCCGCATCTCTTTGCGGGGTGCAGGCTTGATGGCACGGGTCATGGGTGGGGCAGATGCTTCAATGCGTGGCATGGTGCGGCTTTCAAGCGGGTAGAGCTTTTAATGTAACGGAACTGCGGGTGCGGCCACCACCGTCAACGAAAGGCTGGCGCGCAGGCCTGTGCCTTGGGGGCCAACTTCCCATTGAAGGCGCGCTTTGAGCAAATGGGCATAGGCTTTGATGATCGACAGGCCCAAACCAAAACCAGCGCTCACATCGGTTTGTGCGTCCGAGCGTGCCCAGCGTGCTTGCATGCGGATTTGCTGGGCCGGGTCGATGCCCGGGCCGTTGTCGGTCACCGACAACACCACCTGTGCGCCGGCCCCGGCTGTTCCAGGGTGAGGCAAGCGGGCCAAGCCAACGGTCACGCAAGGGCTGGTGCCGCCCAGGGGTCGCCCATGGCGCAAGGCGTTGTCCACCAAGTTGCCCACCACCCCCTCGATCAGCGCCGCCTGGCCCATCACCCAAACCGGTTCGTCCAGGCCTTCAGCCCCCAGGTCGACACTTTGCGACATGGCTTTGGGCATGTGCCGCATCACCGCCTCACGCACCAAGGTGTCCAAGCGCAGTGCTTGCAAGGGCAAGCCCTGCTCGGCCTCATCCGCATAGGCCAGGGCCAGCAATTGGTCCATCAAATGAGAGGCCCGCTCCTCACTCTTCACAATGGCTTGCAATTGCTCGCGCCATTGGTCTGGGTCGTTTTGTTGCAAGCCAAATTCGGCCAAGGCGCGAATGCCCGCCAAAGGGGTGCGCAGTTCATGGGCCACATTGCCCGTGAACTCACGTTGCGCGCGCACACCATCATTCAACCGCATCAACAAATCATTGAACGCCTGACCCAAGCGGCGCACATCGCGCGATCCACCCACGGGGGGCAAGGGACTCAAGTCACCCACATCGCGGCTCAAAATACCTTGCTCCAACAAAAGCAACGGGTCAATTTCTTTTTGAATGGCGCGGCGCAGGCCCCAGCCCAACAACACCAACAGCACGACCTGGGGCACCACGGTGACCCACAGCAGGCTTTGCAACAAGCCCGTCCGGCTGGCGGTGGTCTGCGCCACCACCACATGAAAGGGCATTGGCTGGCTTCTGTAGATTGTGACGCTGCGCATGGTTTTGCTTTGAAACACCATGTCTTCAAACACGGGCGCAATCATCTCAGGCGCGCGGCTGGCGCTTAAACCTGGGTGGCCAGCCACCAGGGCACCCTGCTGATCGTAAATGGCGAAGAATATCGATTCGCTTTGGTCAAACAACACGGTCCCCAAGTCTTGCGATGACAACTTGAGCTCCAAAGTCCCACTGTCCTTGCCCAATCCCGCACTCACCCGGCTGGCCAACAAATAAGCATCGTCGAGCAAACTTCGATCAAACGCGGCTTGGGCAAAGTGGCTGGCCACGGCAATCACCACCAGACTGGATACCAACCACGTCAAGGCCAAGGGCACCAAAATATGCTGCAGCAGTCGGCTGCGCATGGAATGCTCCCTCATGGTCCTTTCTCCTCATGCGGTTGGGCTTCGATCACATAGCCAATGCCACGCAAGGTGCGGATGCCCGCGCCACTTCCTTGCAGCCGCTTGCGCAAGCGCGAGATGAACACCTCCAGCGCGTTGTCGCCCAACCACTCATCAAACCCCGATAACTTTTCTGCCAGCTCGCGCTTGGGCACCGCCCGCCCAGGCGGGCTCATCAATTCCCACAGCACTTCAAACTCGCGGCTGGGCAAGCCCAAGTCCTGGCCCGCCATGGTCAAGCGGCGCATTTGCCGGTCCAGCGACAAAGCGCCGACTTGCACCACATCTTGCACGCCAATGCCTCGGCGCACCACAGCGCGCAAGCGCGCCTCCACTTCGGCCAAATCAAAGGGTTTGCCCAAATAGTCATCGGCACCCGCATTCAGCCCAGCAATGCGCTCTTCGGTCCGGTTGCGGGCAGTCAACACGATGACTGGCGTGTGGTCGCCACGGGCACGGGCGGCGCGCAGCAGGTCCAACCCGTGAAAATGCGTTGAACTCGGTCTATTGTCAGAGGGAAGGTTTAAATCCAACAGAACCACGTCATAAGTCTGCACAGTCCACAACTGGCTTGCAGCCTGCGCATTCAGTGCAACATCTATTTTGTTACCCGCCTGCGCCAAACTTTTGGATATCACGCTGGAAAGCACCTCGTCATCTTCAATCAACAAGATACGCATGGGTGGGGGTTTGTTTCTTCAAATATCCAACAAAATCAGATATTAACCGCTGATTTCCAATGAACGATTGATCGGTCAGGTTTCGGTCAGGTGATCCATGGGATAAACATGAGATGACGATCCTTTATTCCTTGACCCCGCGTTTGCGCATGCCGTTGCTCGTCTGGGCCATGCTGATTCATTGTGGCCTGGCCCACAGTCAATCGGCTGGTTTGGTCTTGTCTTATCAAGACGTTTTGCGCATGTCGACCCAAAACATTGACGTTTCTTTGGCAAATCGAAACGTTGACTCGGCCAAAGCGGATGTTTTGTCAGCAAACCGGGCCCCACTGCCCACATTGACCGCCAAAACCAGTTCGATCGATTTGCAAAATGGCACGGGCACGGGCTCGCTGTGGCAAGAACAACGCATCGATAAATCCGTGGGCTTGGATTGGACCTACGAGCGCGGTCAAAAACGTGCTCTCAGAACCCAATCCAGCGAAAAGTCGGTCGACGCCAACCTGGCAGAACTCAAGGCAACCCGAATCAATCAACAACTTTTGGCAGCCAATGCCTTTTTTGATTTGTTGGCGTCACAACAAAAGTCATCTGAGGTGCAGTCGATTGCCGCCAGTTACGGACAACTGGAAAAAGTGGCTGCCACGCGCTTGTCTGCCGGTGATATCTCGGCGCAGGAGCATGCGCGCATTGCCATCGAGGCCAGGCGTGCCATGGCGGACGCCATGTCAGCCGAGCTTGAGAACCGCCGCGCATCCATTGCCTTGTCAAGCGTATTGGGTATTCAAGCCGGTCGCGATCGGCTGATGCTCACCGATGCGTGGCCCAGCTTGGCCAACTCTCCATCCCTTTCGGAGGCCCTTGGTGCACAAGGCATTGATCAACTTCCAGAGGTGCAGGCGGCACAAGACCGCTTGGCTGCGGCAGAAGTCTCGCTTCAATTGGCCCAATCATTGAAAAAGTCTGACATCACCTTTGGCAGTTCGATTGACCATTTTCCGGGCACCTCCGATCGTTTGTTGGAATTTAGGCTGCAAATGCCGCTTCAGTGGGGTTATGGTTTTGAAGGTGAAATTGCAAAAGCTTTGACCCAAGTTGATCAGGCACGCGATCAACTGGAAAAGATTCGACTGCTGGCATCGGCCGAACGCTTGGGTCTGTCGCATGCGCTGGAAACAGCCAAGCAACGACTCAACGCCTACGAAACCGTCATTTATCCCCAAGCTCAACAAGTGGCAAGCCAAGCTGAATTGGCATACCAAAAAGGGGCCATGTCATTGACCGATTTATTGGATGCGCGGCGCACATTGCGAACCATTCTGATCGAGCGCACGACAGCCAAGGCCGAACATGCAAAGTCTATTGCGGCGCTGAACATCCGCTATCCAAATTCACCCCGATAACGGCCCATTTTTCCCGATGACCGACAACCCACTGACGCCCTCATGAACTTTGTATATTTGTTGCGCCCCCGCGCTTTCACTTTTTTTCTGGCCATCGGCTTGCTCGCCGCTTGCAAGGAACAGCCAGCACATCTGATGATCACCCCTCAACCGATCATTTCCAACAATCAACTGCGGTTCAGCTCAGGCCATCCGCAATTGGCGTTGCTGCAGACCACGCCGGCCGTTGTTGGACAAGACCTGGTGGTTGAGTTGCCTGCCAAATTGGTCTGGAACGAAGAAAAAACCCAACGCATTTACCCAGCATTCTCTGGCCGCGTGACGCAAATCAAGGCGGATGTGGGTCAGTCAATCAGCCTGGGCTCCGTCTTGGCTCAGATTGCCTCACCTGAGTTTGGAATGGCACAAGCTGAAGCAGCAAAAGCCAAATCCGTCTATGAATTGACCCAAAAAAATGCGCGCCGACAGCAAGAGTTGCTCGAAGCGGGCATCGTCGCCCGCAAGGATTGGGAACAGGCCATGTCCGATGCGGACGCAGCAGCCGCCGAATGGCAAAGGGCTTTGGCGCGCACAAAACTGTATGGCAGCGGGGCTGATGTCAATCAATTGCTTAATTTGACATCCACCATTTCGGGGGTTGTGGTTGAGCGCAACCTGAATCCTGGCCAAGAGGTGCGAGCAGATATGTCTGGGCCCGGTATACCGCCCTTGTATGTTGTCACCGACCCCACGCAATTGTGGGCGCTCATTGATGCCCGAGAAATTGACCTCTCCGCACTGACGCCCAAAACCCAGGTGGAGTTGATGGTTGCTTCGTTGCCCAATCAAACTTTCTCTGCGCAAATCATCACGTCTGCCGACGCCATCGATGCCAATACCCGAACCATCAAAGTTCGCGCCAATGTGCAAAACACAAAAAAGTTGCTCAAAGGTGAAATGCTCGCCACCGCTAGATTTTTTCGGCCCATGGGTGAGAGCGTCATCATTCCGGCATCGGCCGTGTTTCTTCGTGGCGCAAGCAATTACGTGTTTATACAAACGGCAGCGGGCGTGTTTGAACCGAGAAACATCAAGCTGCTGTATGAAGGCCCCAAAGTTGTATACGTTTCAGAGGGTTTGAAAGTGGGCGATTTGGTGGTGACGCAAAACGGGCTGTTATTGGAACGTGAGTTGCGCAACGCCATGGAAGAAGCACAACAATCGCCGTTGATACAGCCCAAGGCCAAGCCATGAACAAGTTGATTGAGCTTTCAATCAAGCAACCCTTGATGGTTGTCATCTCCACCTTGATGTTTGTGGTGGCAGGTGTTGTTGCGTTTTCCAATTTGTCGGTCGAGGCCTTTCCAGACGTGACGGATACACAAGTCACCGTGATCGCCTTGTTCCCAGGCCGCGCGGCCGAGGAGGTCGAAAAACAAGTCAGCTTGCCACTTGAAACAGCTCTTTCAGGTTTGCCCAATGCCATTCGCGTTTTTTCGCACACCCAGTTTGGCCTGTCGTACACCGTGATCACCTATGACGAATCGATTGATGTCAACTTAGCGCGTCAACAAGTCAACGAAAGGCTCAGTCGGGTCGACTTGCCAGATGGCGCCCAAGCCAATATTGCCCCCAATGCCACGCCGGTCGGAGAGATCATGCGGTACCGCGTGCGCGGCGACGGCATGAGCACCACCGATTTGCGCACCATCGAAGACTGGGTGATCGAAAGGTCTTTGCGCCAAGTGCCTGGCGTTGCCGATGTGGTGGCCATGGGTGGCTTCATCAAGCAATACGAAGTTCAGCCAGACCTGGACAAGTTGCGTGCTTATAAATTGACTTTTCAAAATCTATTGGATGCATTGGGTCGAGGCAACTCCAACGCCGGTGGCAGTTACGTGTCCCAAGGCGCTCAACAATTTGCCATTCGTGGCATTGGCTTGCTTCGCTCGCCTGATGATATTGGCCAAATTGTGCTGAGCTCGCGCAATGGAACGCCCATTTTGATCCGCGACGTGGCCCAAATTAAGTTGGGGGCGGTGCCCCGATTGGGCATCACCGGCCAAGACAATGACGACGATGCCGTGATTGGCATTGTGATCATGCGCAAAGGCGAGAACCCCAGCGTGGTGTTGAAAAACGTCAAGGAACGCTTAGACCAACTCAACACCCGAGGCTTGCCAGCGGGCGTTCAAATTGTCCCCTTTTATGACCGCACGTGGCTCATGGGGAAAACACTTTCAACTGTCTTTCGCAACTTGATTGAAGGCGCACTGCTGGTGGCCTTGGTGCTTTATTTGTTTTTGTCCAACTTGCGCGCCAGTTTGGCCGTTGTCGTGATCATCCCACTGGCCTTGTTGTCGACTTTTTTGGGCTTAAAAATCATGGGGGTCCACGCCAATTTGCTCAGCTTGGGTGCCATGGACTTTGGCATCATTGTGGATGGCGCAGTCATTGTGATTGAGAACATCATGCATCGCCTGGCTCAACGGGGCGAAGGCATGAACGATAAGGAGCGCCGACATCTGATCACCACCGCCACCAATGAAGTGGGCAGGCCTACGCTTTTTTCAATGCTGATCATCATTGCAGCCCACATACCCATCTTTGCATTGCAACGCCATGAAGGCCGCATCTTTCAGCCCATGGCTTTGTCGGTATCCATGGCGCTGGTGGGCTCATTGATTTTTTCGTTGACACTGGTTCCTTTGCTGGCTTACTGGATGCTGCGCACCAAAATTCCGCATGGTGACAACCGCATGGTTTCCGCCGCCAAGCATATTTATGCGGTGATTCTGAATTGGGCTTTGGCACATCGCCAGCTGGTGATTGCCATCGCTCTGGGCTTCTTTGGCTTGACCATCGCAGTGGGGTCCCGCTTGGGGTCAGAGTTTTTGCCTGAGCTCAATGAGGGCACTTTTTGGGTCAATTGGGATTTGCCTGCCAGCACATCGCAGCAAGAGGCTCAACATGTGTTGCGCTTGGCACGCAGAGCACTTCAATCCATCCCTGAAGTGCGAACAGTGGTTTCAAAAGCGGGTCAACCTGAAGATGGAACCGACCCCAAGACCTTGAGCATGGCGGAAATTTTTGTCGACGTCAAACCTGTTGAAGAGTGGCGAGAGGGGCTGACACGCAACCAATTGATCGAAGAAATGGACGCGCGTTTGTCGGTCATCCCGGGTGTTGACCCGGCTTTTTCGCAGCCCATCCGCGACAACGTTTTGGAATCTATCTCGCAAATCAAAGGTCAAATTGTCATCAAACTGGCCGGCGAGAACCTGCAAGAGTTGCAACAAACCATGGAGGCCATGCAACGCGAGTTCAAGCAAGTGGAGGGGGTGCAACGCGCTGAGGTGGATCGACTGGGGCAACTGCCGCAATTGGTGATTGACATCGATCGCGAGCGTGCTGCCCGCTTTGGTTTGAATGTCAGCGACGTGCAAGACGTGATTGAAGCCGCCTTGGCGGGCAAGGCCGCCACCCAAATTTGGGAAGGCGAGAAAAAATTCGCCGTCGCCGTGCGCTTGGCTGAGGATCGCCGATCGATTTCCAGTTTGGCCAGTACGCCCATTGCAACACCCGATGGCGGATACACGACGCTTGGCGCGGTCAGCAACATTCGCCAATCCAGTGGCGCCATGAACATTGCCAGAGAAAGCGGGCGGCGAACCATGGCCATTGGCGTTTTTATCAAGGGGCGCGACATGGGCTCCGTGGTGGCGGACATGAAGGCGCGCGTTGAGCAGAATGTCAAGATTCCTGAAACCTACACCGTCAGTTGGTCCGGGGAGTTTGAAAACCAAGAACGGGCCATGAAACGCTTGAGCTTTGTGGTTCCCATTTCTCTGTTGCTGATTTTCGTTTTGTTGTTCAATGCGTTTGGATCCATCAAGTCTGCTGTTCTCATTCTTCTCAATGTTCCCTTGGCACTGATTGGCGGGATCATCGCTCTGTGGCTGTTCTCCATTCCCTTGTCTGTCTCGGCGGCGATTGGCTTCATCGCTTTGTCGGGCCAAGCCGTGCTCAATGGCGTGGTGTTGCTCACCGTGATTGAGCAATTGCGCAGCGCAGGTTTGAATGTATTGGATGCCGTCAAAGAAGGCGCCATGCAACGCTTGCGCACCGTGCTGATGACCGCCATGCTGGCAGCCTTGGGCTTGTTGCCCATGGCCCTGAGCCACGACATTGGGTCTGAAACACAACGCCCACTGGCCATTGTGGTGATTGGTGGCTTGTTCACCGCCACTTTGCTGACCTTGGTGGTGCTGCCCGTGTTGTATGTGCTTTGGTACAAAGACCATCGAATCGCCAAAGCTGAAGAGACCTGACACATCACCGTCAATCGATGGGGCTATGATGTTTTAAGTTTTATCTTAACGGCCTGCTGCGCCACTTTTTCAATGGCCCTGTTTCGTTCGTCTCTCGCACCATTGCGCCTTTGGTGTTGTTTTGTGTTGCTAACTTGGGTAGCTGCCCTGCCCATGGCCGTGCAAGCAGCAAGACCCATGAACACCGATGACGCCAATGTGGTGGATCCCAAAGGTTGCCAGCTCGAGACCTGGGTGCGGCGCACCCGCAGCAGCACCGAGCAATGGGCCATCCCAGGCTGCAACTTTTGGGGCGATGTGGAATGGTCCTTGGGGGGTCAGCAGCGCAGCGAAGACACGCCTTGGGACTCCAGCTTGCAGCTGGGACAGGCCAAAAAACGCTGGTTGCGTTTGAGTGATGGTGATTGGGGCTTGTCCACCACCCTGGGCTTCATCAACAGCCAACCCACCAGCGACTTCAATGCCACCCAGCGCGATGTGTACTTCAACGCGCCCATCACCCGCGCATTGGGCCAAGACCGCTTTGTTCACATCAACTTGGGATGGATTCAGCACAACCGCGACGGCAGTTCACGCCCCACCTGGGGCCTGGGGGGCGAGTGGCCTTTGAGCCCCCGCTTGATCGTCATCTCCGAGGTGTACGCCGAAACCACCACCCCCAGCCAGTACCAAGTGGGCTTGCGTTTTTGGATCAAGCCACAACGCGTACAAATTGACACCACCTACGGCAATGTGGTGGGCAGCGCCAATGATCAGCAGTGGATCAGCATTGGCTTGCGCTTGTTGACCCCGGCTTTTCTGCCCTGAGCCCAGGCTTCAAAAGCGCACACCCAGCGACAACCGGGTTTGGTTGTCCTCATTGAAGTTCACCTTGCGGTCTTGGGCCCAATGCACAAACACCGGGCCGTGGTCATACGCCAACGAAATGATTTGCCCTTTGACCTCTGCCTCTTCGGCACTGGGCCGGCCTTGCTTGGTGGCCAAGTCCAGGGTAAAGCGCTGCCGATCATTGGGCGCATAGCGCCACACCAGGTGGGTGACCGACTGTCCGGTGTTGAATCGGTTGTCGCTGATGTTGTACAGGCTCAGGTTGGTGCGCTCGCTGGCCTTGTAGCCCAGGCCAAAGAGCACCGAGTCGTTCGGGTCAAAGTTGAGGTTGTAGTACGGCTGCCCGTTGGTGCGACCCCAACCCAACAGGCCATACACCGTGCCCGGCGTTTGCCAATTGATGGAGCCCCCGGCAAAGCCCATGGACGCGACTTGCAGCGATGGCACCCACTGCCCCCATGGGGTTTGCCACGCATACTCATAGCCGGCACGGGACTGCATGAATTGTTCGCTGTCGCTGTAATGGCCCAACCATGCGGTGTGCGGGCCTTGGTGCAGGCGCAGGTTCACATCCGTGGCGCGGACCCCGCTGTCGTTGGTGTAGCTCGAAGGGGTCAGTTTGTAGGTCAGGGGCGTCCCAGCACCAGCAACCTGGGCCACAACCGACGCACTCAACGCACACAACGCCACACTGCACAGGCTGGCAGTTGCCCAGGGGCCGATGGCTCGATGCGCCACAAGTTTGGCTTTTGAATATGGCATTGACGCCTCCTAGGGGTGACCCGCACCACAGGCCTGGGCCCGTTGGCAAATTGACAAACATGGTGGCCCTGGTTTGCATGACCCAACCGCATTGGCCATTGTCGCTGAGTGATAAGCTCCAGACCCTGGTGCACCGCTGGTGGTGGCCCAAATTTTTTGAAGGCGCATCCCCATGTCCATGCCCTGGGAAGGAATTGTTTCTGCGGATGAAATCGCGGCTTACGAAGCCGCGGGATTTGGCCGCCCACAGGCCCAGGGCAAACGCCCGGCCCTGCTCATCATCGATGTGCAATACCGCACCGTGGGCACACAGCGCCAGCCGTTTTGGGAGTCGATCAAAGAATTCAAAACCTCTTGCGGCGAGGTGGGCTGGAGCGCTGTGGACCACATCGCCCCCTTGTTGGCTTTGTTTCGCGAAAAAAATCTGCCGGTGCTCTACCCGTATGTGGCGCCCAAAGAGAATTTCGATGTGGGCCGTTTGGCCGAAAAGGTGCCCGCATTGATGGGCGTGGCGGCGCACGGCTACCAATTTGTGCCCGAGGTCGCGCCGCAGCCGCATGATGTGCTGCTGCCCAAAAAACACCCGAGTGCCTTTTTTGGCACCCCCTTGGCCAGTTATTTGATTGATCTGCAAGTCGACAGCTTGGTGGTGACCGGTTGCACCACCAGCGGCTGCGTGCGCGGCAGCGTGGTCGACGCCTTTGCCTACAACTTCAAATGCACCGTGCCCATCGAGTGCGTTTACGATCGCAGCGCCACCAGCCACGCTGTCAACTTGTTTGACATGGCGGCCAAATATGCCGAGGTCAAACCCGTGGCCGAGGTCATGCAATACATCCGTTCTTTGCCCAAGGCTTCATCATGAAAAAATTTGACAACAAGTTCGACCGCTATCCGTTTTCTCAACTGCCCAAGCGCCCCACATACAGCTGGCCCAACGGTGCCAAGCTCGCTGTTTACTTTGCGCTGAATGTGGAGGCCTTTGAATTTGGCCGCAACCCCGGCCCCGACTTCACCTCGCTGCCGGCTGCACCCTTTCACCGTGGTTTTGCCTACCGCGACTACGGCAACCGCGTCGGCATTTGGCGCATTTTGGAGCTGTTCAACCGCTACCAAATCCCCTTGGCCATTTTGACCAACACCAGCGTGTACGACATTTGTCCCGAGGTGCTGGTGCCGTTTCGCGAACGTGGCGACGAGTTTGTCGGCCATGGCCGCACCAACTCCGAACGCCAAATCGACATGGACGAGGCCAGCGAGCGCGCCATGCTGCAAGAGGTGCGTGAGCGCTTCATCCAAGAAGAGGGCAAGGCCCCCAAAGGCTGGCTGGGCCCGTTCATTTCGCAAAGCGCCAAAACCCCCGAGTTGTTGCTCGAGACGGGCTACACCTACCAAATGGATTGGTTCTTTGACGAACAACCCCAGTGGTTCCGCACCGACCGCGGCCCCATCATGAGCGTGCCATATCCATCGATGGAGCTCAACGACATCCCGGCTTTCATCAACCGGGGCGCCAGCGACGGCGAGTTCACCACCATGATCACCGACGGCTTCAACCAGCAACTCGCCGATGGCGAGCGCAACGGCTGGCCCCTGGTGTGTGGCGTGTCACTGCACACCTTTTTGATGGGCCAGCCGCACCGCGCGCACCAGCTCAAACTCATCTTGGAGCACATGGCGGCGCAACGCTCGCGCGTGTGGTTCACCACTCCCGGTGAAATTGCCGACCATGTGTCTGCCCTGCCCGCCGGCACGGTGGCCATCCCTTGAGCCAAGTCCATGAGCGCCACCCCGCCCAGCAAAACCGCCAAGCGCGACGAGCCCGAGCTGCAACTGTTTGAAGATGCCAGCACCGACCGCATGGCGCAAATGCTGTTGGTGATGGCTGCAGAGATGCATGTGCTGCGCGACCGGGTCAAGTGCATGGAGTTTGTGCTCGCCGAGCATGGGATCTTGGGCGCCGACCAACTCGACCAATTCACGCCCACGCCCGATCAAGCCAAAGTCCTTCAGCATGAACGCGATGCGTTTGTGGCGCATTTGTTTGAAGTGATGGACGGGCGGGCCAAATCCACCTCGGGGCGCGGTAACCCGCTCGTGCCCCCCACACCGGGGCATGGCACATGAACTCCTTTGACCGCTCCACCACCGCCTTCCAAGAGTTCATTGGCACCCTGCGCCAGCAATGGGCCAACCAGCTTTACCCGGTCTTGCATGCGCAGCACCAAGCGGCGGCCCAAGACCAGCCCATCACCACCCCCGAAGCGGCGGGGGCCACTGTGGCTGCGTCGCCGCTGTACCACTGGTTTTGCTTCATCGAGCGCCATTACCAGCGCATGAAGTACTCAGACCCCCGCTGGGGCTTGGCCACGGCGCTCTCACAAGGGACAGAAGCGGTGCAAGCGCGCTTGCACCCGCCCAGCGACAGCGCCGTGTTGAAGCTGCACCCCGAGATGCCGGTGCCTGATTACTACAGCGCAGTGGACATCCACCAACACCCTGGCAACTTGGTGGGGG
>Ga0114960_10001369_pt1 | contig 19589 bp, 18 predicted proteins | sample C_130625_MF_Meta_FD_92637 | JGI IMG/M metagenome (GOLD analysis project Ga0114960, IMG submission 92637) | Freshwater microbial communities from Lake Croche, Canada to study carbon cycling - C_130625_MF_MetaG | ecosystem: Environmental > Aquatic > Freshwater > Lake | place: Lake Croche, Canada... | reverse complement strand
GTGGGGATAAGGCGTTGGATGCGTCCGCCGTCGAGTTCGGTGGTGTCGGAGGTTCCGAGTTGGGCAACCATGACAATGCATACAGCGGCAATTATGAGCAGCGCGGCATAGGCGAGAAAGCGAGGCTTGAAGCGACGGTTAGACGTCGCCGCGAGTTTGGCGGAGTCGGCAGTCGGTTGCGTGGTGTCGTTCGCTGAATCGGAAGTGGTCACTTCCAGAGTCTGCCCGCTCATTCGTCGCGAGAGGGTCTCGGGTGTGACGATTTTCCGTCACGTCAATGGCGAGGGTGACCGAAATCAGCAAGACCGAGAACTAGCCTCGGCCCGTGTCTAACGCCCGTGCTGCCGACCGCATCGGTCAGGTGCTCGGGGGGCGCTACCGGCTGCTGGCCCCCATCGGCACCGGGGCCTCCGCGACTGTCTACCTGGCCGATGACGTGGTTCTTCGTCGTCGCGTCGCGGTCAAAGTTCTGCATGATGCGCTCGCTAGTGATGCATCGTTCCTCAAACGGTTCCAAGCCGAGGCGCGTTCAGCTGCGGCATTGAATCACCCGCACATCATGGCGGTGCACGACTGGGGGCAAGGCGAAGTTCCCTACCTGGTCACCGAATTGCTCGACGGTGGCTCATTGCGAGCGATGCTCGACGCCGGCAATCTCCTCGATCTGGCGCAAGCCCGAAACGTCGGTGTCGATACCGCGAGAGCATTGGATTACGCGCATCGTCGCGGGTTCGTGCATCGCGACATCAAACCAGCGAACCTTCTGTTCGACGATGAAGGAACGTTGCGTATCGCCGATTTCGGTCTTGCTCGTGCACTTGCCGAAGCGGCATGGACCGAACCAGCCGGTGCCGTGCTTGGCACTGCGCGCTACGCCTCGCCAGAACAGGCGCAGGGCATCGTGCTTGATGGCCGCAGCGATGTCTACTCACTTGGGCTCGTGATTATTGAGTCGGTCACTGGGCACCTTCCGTTTACTGCCGACACAACGCTGGGCACACTTATGGCCCGCGTCGATCGCAACGTTCCCGTTCCCGATGTGCTCGGACCACTTGCGCCAGCGTTGCGTGCTGCGGGCGTTCCGAATCCGGCCGACCGACCCGACGCTGCTGAATTCGCAACCATGCTCATGGCGGCTGGCGACATCGGTTCTGCGGCGCCGTTGCGTTTGGCCGGCACTGTCGCTCTGCAACCCGACCAACTTGATCCACGCGAACCCACAACGATCTATATGCCAGAGCAGATCGTTCTGGGCGAGACGACGACCGTTGCTGGCGGGCCAACGTTTGACGATCCAACGATCGCAAACGAACTCTTCACTGCAGCACAGCCCATAACCCGCACGATCAATCGTCCTGAAAGTGCGGCGGTAGCGACTGCAGCGCGTTCGGGGGAAGGGCCTCGTCGTCGCCTACCTGCAAAAGCAGTTGCAGCGATCATCGCATTGCTCCTCGTGGCCGGAGGAGCAGCTGCGTTCTTCCTCTTGCGTACCCCCAGCCACACACTTGCCGACTACACGTCAATGTCTGCATCGGTCGCGCGAGGCGAACTTGAATCAAAGGGGTTCAAGGTTGTCGATGACGGAACGTATTCAGAATCCGTCGCAATCGACACGGTGATCGAGCAGGATCCAATCGCGGGAACTTCGCTGGCCGAAGGAAAGACCGTCACTCTCAAAGTGTCGTTGGGGCCACCCCCTGTTCCGGTCCCAACAGATCTACCCGGGAAGACGATTGACCAAGCGTCGGCGGCCCTCACTGCTGCGAGTCTCAAACTTGGTGTCGTCACCGATGCATTCGACGAAACCGTGGCAAAGGGGATCGTGCTTTCGCTTGCCGATGGCGTCACTCCTCAGATGCCGAAGGGTTCGGCAATCGGGCTTGTTGTAAGTGCTGGTCCAAAACCGCGGACAATTCCCGATATTGCAGGAAAGCCGATCGCTGAGGTTGCGCCACAACTCGAAGCCCTCGGTCTCAAAGTCACTCGGGTCGACGAGTATTCCGACACCGTGGCCGAGAACCTCGTGATCTCGTCATCTCCGGCAGCTGGCCAAACCGCGGCGAAGGGGAGCGCGGTCACCGTCACCGTGTCGAAAGGCAAGAAGCCGGTCACGATCCCCGCTTCGATCGTGGGTAAATCGATTGCCGATGCCAGTGCACAACTCACGGCGTTGGGCCTTACGGTGAGCGGTGTTGCGGGCAACCCGACCAGGACAGTGACGGGTTCGACACCTGCAGTCGGAACGCAGGTCAAAGCAGGATCAGCAGTAACTCTGGTGACCTCTCCGTAATCGGCACTTCGTCGCGCCGCCGATACGATCGCCACTCGTGACGACCACCGATCATCCTGATGGTCCCCCAGGGGACGGCAGCCTCGGTGGCGAAGACGTCGACGAACTCGAACTCGGCATAGAGCCTCCCGGCGGCGACGAAGTCGCAATGCTTCCGTGGAGCCTCATGCTTCAACGGCGAGTTGCCAACAGGGTCGAACGCAGCCCTCGCAAAGCATGGATCATCCTTGCGGCGTCGCTGCTTGGTGTTTTCACTGCGAGTTTTACGATCACCGTTCTTACCGTTTCATTGGCCGATATCGCTCATGACCTCGGCTCGACGAAAAGCATCCTGACTTGGGCGGTCACCGGTCCGAGTCTGGCAATGGCCGTCCTCGGACCAATCGGCGGAAAGATGTCGGACCGCTACGGAGCGCGACGCATCTACCTCATCAGCATCATCGGTGTTGCGGTGTTCTCTGCGGCAGCGATCGTGGCGTGGAACGCACCTTCGCTTATTGCTGCTCGATTCATTGGCGCGTCGCTCGGTGCGGCGGCGGGACCTGCCGCACTCTCGATGATCAATCGAAGTTTTCCGCCCGAACGTCGGGCTCAAGCGCTTGGGTATTGGTCGCTGGTTGGTGCGGGTGCACCAGTCATTGGTGTGGTCGTTGGCGGTCCACTGGTTGATTCGTTTGGTTGGAGATGGATCTTTATTTTGCAAACACCGATCGCCATCGCCGCGGTTGTGATCGGTTTCCTCGTGCTTCCACAATCTGGTCGCGGCGATCGTCATCCGTTCGATATTGCCGGTTCGGTCTTGCTGGCCCTTGGTGTTGGCTCGGTGCTCGTGGCTCTCAACCGCGGACCAGAAATGGGCTGGACGCATCCGCTTGTTCTTGCAGGGTTCATCGGGGGACCGTTGCTGTTGGTGTGGTTCGCACGTGTTGAAAGCCGCATCGAACATCCGCTTTTGCCGATGCGTTACTTCCGCCGGCGAAATTTCACCTTCCCGATGATCAATCAGTTCTTCGCGAATTTCACCTACATGGGCGGTTTCATCCTCACGCCGCTTTTGCTTCACGATGTTCTCGGTTACAGCACAACGAAAACTGGATTGGTCTCTATTGCCCGACCGATCGCGTTCTCGATTGTGGGACCGATCGCTGGTTATCTCGTCATCAGATTTGGCGAGCGCACGATCGGCATGTTCGGATCAATCGTCCTTTTCGGATCAATGATGACGTTGGCAATGGTTACCGCAAGCACCGGCATGTGGTGGATCGAAGGCGCACTCGTGCTCTCCGGAATCGGAATGGGAGCGTGCGCGCCGGCAATGATCGCCAGCATTGCGAACTCCGTTGATAAACGAGACCTCGGTGTTGCCAGCGCAGCGTCGCAGACAGTCAGTCAGATCGGTGTTGTGGCCGGAATGCAGCTTCTTCTCACAACACAAACGATCAGCGCTTCAAATGGCAGCGGCGTCTCTTCCTACGCAGCGGCGTATCACCTTGGCGCTGTCGCTGCGGTGATTGCACTCATCGCAGCGTTCTTTGTGCGCCGCACGCGACACGACGAACCGCTAGCGACAGAGTCGCTGGCAGCTGTCTGACCGAACGGAAGTCGATCAGTCGGCAGTGATGTCGCGTAGTGCGTCGGCGAGGGCCTGAGCGTTTTCGTCAGGTGCGGCGGCCGAGGCCTGCATCGCCAGCATCTTTGTGAGATCGCCGTCGACCTTGATGCGTCCGCCCATAAACGCCTGCATCGCGGCGGCGGCGTCTTGATCGATGAAGATCGCCCGTGCCGTTGCGTAGTCGACGGTCACGGTGAGGTCGGGGCCTTCAAGGTGACCATCTTCGATAACGACTTCGCCGTTGGTGGTATCGATATGGCCTTGTACGTCGGCATCGAAGGGGGTGTCGGTGACGACAAGGTTCATGCGGACAGCCACTGGGGGAGCGGTGTCAGGAAGCGGCATGGATTCCCGCAGCGCTCGTGCGGCATTCATCCAGTCGGGGCTCAGGAATGGATAGGCGGTGGCCACGGGTCCTCCACAGAATTGGCGTGAAGCGTTGACCCTACCCACGTCGGGAGGGGTTGGTCCGGTCGGCATCTACGATGCGTATCCATGTCCGCCCGTCTCACCCGCGACAACGTCGCCAAAGTTGCCGATCTCGCTCGGCTCAACCTCTCCGAAGCCGAACTTGAGCGCTACACCGAGCAACTCGGCGCAGTGCTCGATCACGCTGAAGACGTCGCGTCGCTCGATCTTGATGGCGTTCCGCCAACCGCCCACCCGTTGCCACTGGTGAACGTTCTGCGCGACGACGTCATCGTCGAAGGCGTCGATCGTGACGAGGTGCTTTCGCAGGCTCCCTCGGTTGAAGACCGTCGCTTCCGTGTGCCCGCCATTCTTGGTGAGGAGCCCTGAGATGAGCACCATTCCTTCCACCGCTCTCGAGATCGCTGCTGCTGTCCGATCCGGAGCATTGTCGGCTCGTGAAGTTCTCGACGACCATCTTGCGCGTATCGATGCGCAAGATGGCGAAATCAACGCGTTCAATCTCGTGATGACCGAAGAAGCTCGTGCGGCTGCGGCTGCAGTCGATGCACGTGTAGCTGCCGGAGAAGATCCTGGCCCCCTCGCCGGTGTTCCCCTCGCCCTCAAAGACAATCTGTGCACACGAGGAATTCCCACCACCTGTTCGAGTCGAATCCTTGAAGGATGGCGGCCGCCCTACGACGCAACGGTCGTGCAGCGTGTGAACGCAGCCGGTGCGGTTTCGATCGGTAAAACGAATCTCGACGAATTCGCCATGGGCTCGTCAACGGAAAACTCTGCATTCGGACCAACTCGCAATCCGCGTGACATCGGCCGTGTGCCTGGTGGTTCCTCGGGCGGCTCGGCCGCAGCAGTTGCTGCGGGTTTCGCTCCAATTTCTCTTGGCTCCGACACCGGTGGTTCCATTCGCCAGCCCGCAGCGCTTTGCGGCGTTGTTGGCGTCAAGCCCACCTACGGAATGGTGAGTCGTTACGGGCTCATCGCATTCGCATCCTCCCTCGACCAAATCGGGCCCTTCTCCACGACCGTTGCTGATTCTGCGTTGTTGCTCGAAGCAATCGCCGGATACGACGGTCGTGATTCGACATCAATCGATGCGCCGGCGCCTTCATTGCTTGAATCTCTCGGTCGGGGTGTCGACGGACTCCGCATTGGACTCGTTACCGAACTCATGGGCGAAGGTATTGCTCCTGATGTTGCCGCTCGTGTTCGTCAGGCCGCCGATGCACTGACTGCTGCTGGTGCGCAGGTTGGTGAAGTGTCAGTACCCGCCGCCGCTTACGGATTGTCGGCGTACTACCTCATTGCTCCGGCGGAAGCATCAAGCAACCTTGCTCGTTACGACGGTGTTCGATACGGCATGCGGGTCGATGCGCCAACTACTGCAGAGATGAATGCAGCGACTCGAACCGCCGGCTTCGGCGAAGAGGTCAAGCGCCGCATCATGCTTGGAACCTATGCCCTCTCAGCGGGCTACTACGACGCGTATTACGGCAAGGCCCTCAAGGTTCGCACACTCATCGTGCGTGATTTCGAAAAGGCCTATGCCGATTTCGATCTGCTTCTCACGCCGACCTCACCCACGACGGCATTCAAGTTCGGCGACAAAACTGCCGATCCATTGTCGATGTATCTCAACGACATCTGCACAATCCCCACGAACTTGGCCGGTCATCCGGCAATGAGTGTTCCCTTTGGCGGTGGCTCCGACGGTATGCCTGTCGGTGTGCAGTTGCTTGCGCCGGCGCTGGGTGAGTCGACAATGTTCCGTGCCGCTGCTGTTCTTGAAGCGGCTGCCCCTGCTCTTGACGAGGTGTGGTCATGACGCTCACGCACGAACCAATCGAAGGCGAGCATTTCGTCGTCGTTAGCGAGACGACCGGCGCTTCGTGGGAGATCGTTGTTGGTCTCGAGGTCCACTGCGAACTTGCGACGGTCACCAAGTTGTTCTGTGGATGTCCGAATATGTTCGGCGACGAACCCAACACCAACGTGTGTCCCGTATGTCTCGGACTCCCGGGTTCGTTGCCTGTGCTCAACCACAACGTCGTCGAGTTGGCGATGCGTCTCGGTCGCGCACTTCATTGCTCGGTTGAGCCATCGGTATTTGCTCGCAAGAACTACTTCTACCCAGACATGCCGAAGGATTATCAGGTCACTCAGTTCGATCGGCCAATCAATGCCGACGGATGGCTCGACCTTCCCGATGGCACTCGCGTCGGTATCGAACGTGCACACATCGAAGAAGACACTGGCAAGAACACCCACGCTGGCGGAAGTGGTCGTATTCACGGCGCCGACTACTCGCTCGTTGACTACAACCGCGCTGGCGTTCCGTTGGTCGAGATTGTTGGGCGCCCGCATATCCGGCACCCCGAACAAGCCAAGACCTACATCGACGAACTGCGCGCCATTCTTCTCACCACCGGTGCATCCGACGCCAAGATGGAAGAAGGGTCACTTCGAGTCGACGCCAACGTTTCTGTTCGACTCGTTGGAGACAATGAACTCGGCACGCGTTGCGAGGTCAAGAATCTGAACTCCCTTCGTTCTCTTGGCCGCGCCATCGAATACGAAGCACGACGTCAGGTCGACCTTCTCGAAACTGGCGAGCGCATCAAACAAGAAACGCGCCATTGGGACGAAGGCGCAGGTCGCACTCGCGCCGGCCGTTCGAAGGAAGAGGCAGAGGACTACCGCTACTTCCAAGAGCCCGATCTTGTGCCGCTCGCGCCTAGCGCTGAATGGATTGCAGCAATCGATGCCGCGATGCCGCCGCTTCCTGCAGCACGTCGCGATGCGCTAGCTCTGGCCGCAGGCATCGCAGTGACGGAAACAAGCGTCGTCATCGCTGTGCAACGTGATCTCGATCAGCTCGCCCTCGCAACGATTGCCGCTGGTGGCGACGGTAAGCGTGTACTCACACACGTTGAGCACAACTTGTCAGGCGATGGCGCTGTCGATCTCAACCCCGCAACCTTTGCGCAACTCGTCACGCTCGAACTTGGTGGACAGCTCACCGCAACTCAGGCAAAGACCGTTCTGGCCGAGATGGTCACTTCGGGTCGTGCCCCCGATGTCATCGCTGCGGAACTTGGCTTTGAAGCCATGGATTCCTCGGAACTCGAAGGCATCGTTGACGGACTAATCGCTGAGAGCCCCGAGGAATGGGCGGACTTCTGCACCGGTGACGAAAAGAAGCGCGGCAAATTGCAGGGCTTCTTTACCGGCAAGATCATGAAAGCCACGAAAGGTCAGGCCGACGGAAAAGCCGTTGCCGCGATTCTCGAGTCGCGCAGGGCTGAAAGTCTCTGATTTTCCCCTTTCCTCCAAATCGTTCCGTACGCTGAGGGTGTCTCTAACCCCCCCTGGAGGAAACGACATGCGTACATCGAAGAAAGGTGCGGCGTTTGCCGCACTGTTGATGGCAACACTCGTGCTTGTGGGCGCCGCGTGTGGTGGCTCGTCCGAAAAGGGCAGTTCAACAACGGGTGGGTCTGACTCATCAGCAACAACTTCTGCGGCAAGTGGCGGCGACGCGAGTAGCTGCGCCGATCTTTTCAACAAGACGCAGGAACTTTCCTCAAGCATGGAATCGTCAATGACGACGGCCTCGGGAAGTTCGTCTGTCGATCTCAGTTCGATTGTGACGACGCTTGATTCGTTTACCTCAAGTGTCCCGACCGAAATACGCAGCGACTGGACAATCATCGTCGCTGGCATCACGACCTATGCCGATTCTGTGAAGGGTATCGATACGTCGAACATCACTGATCCGGCAACGCAGCAGAATCTGATGGACGCTTCAGCGGCAATGGACGATGCGAAGTTCCTGCAAGCCACGAACAACATCGATGCGTGGACGGCAAAGTACTGCCCGAGTTACGCGAACAAGTAGTCGGCGGCTCAGTCGACAAGCGGAACGCCGTTGGCGTCGGTGAGGTAGTTCTCGTTCTTCGTGAGAATGAGGATTCCCTCGACCAGGCCCCAGAGCGAAGCGATGCCACAGGTGAAGATTGTGAGCACGAGCTGCAGGATCGCCTTGTTCGTGTACCCCAGGTAGAAGTTGTGGGCTCCGAAGCCTCCGAGAAGGATCCCGAGGAGCCCGGCGGCCATGCGGGATTTGGGCTGGTAGCCAGCCGGAGCAGTGGAAACGGCCGGAGCGGCGTAGTCGCCCCACTGGGTTCCGTCCCACCAACGCTGCTGGCCACTGCCGTCGTCATACCAACCTGCGGGCTGATTGTTCTGTGTTGTCATGGGTTGACCGTAACGACCTGCCGCTTCGATTGATAGGGGAAAAGCTCCGAGTTGCCGTTGGGGGCTCCGGGCGGCAAGACTTATGTCCCTGTGAGCACGACGGTCCTTGCCTCGCTCGTAGTACTCCGCTAGCACACGCCGGCTTCGTCCGTCGCGTGTGCGCCCCCGGCCTCCCACTCGGGAGGCCGTTTACGTTCCGCCCGTTCGAACCGGCCCGATCCCGCTGATGCCTAGGCATCGGGGAGGACAACCATGAAAACCAACGGTGGTGCCGCACTCATCAAGGCTCTCGAACTCGAGGGCGTCGATGTGATCTTTGGTCTGCCCGGTGGCGCAATCCTGCCGGTCTATGACCCGATCATCGACTCGCCAATTCGCCACATTCTCGTTCGTCACGAACAGGGTGCAGGCCACATGGCCGAGGGTTACGCGCACGCAACTGGGCGTCCTGGCGTCGCAATGGTCACGAGTGGTCCGGCGGCGACCAACATCATCACTCCGCTCGCCGATGCCTACATGGACTCTGTGCCGATGGTTGTCATCACTGGTCAGGTCGGTACTGCAGGTATTGGTACCGACGCGTTCCAGGAAGTCGACACCGTCGGCATCACCCGTTCGGTCACCAAGCACAACGAACTCGTCACGAATGCTGCTGACATTCCGCGCATCGTCCGCGAGGCATTCCACATCGCGACGACTGGTCGTCCTGGCCCCGTGCTTATCGACATTCCGAAAGACCTTGTCGATCCCACCAACCCAAACTCGGCGCTTGATTGGTACTGGCCCGATTCCGTCGACCTCGCCGGTTACAAACCGCGTCTCGACGGAGACCCGGCGCTCATCAAGGATGCCGCGCAACTGATCATTGCTGCAGAACGTCCCGTCATCTACGCCGGTGGCGGCATCCTCAAGGCGCGCGCAGCCGAATCCCTGCTTGCGCTCGCCGAGCTTCTCGACATCCCCGTCGTCACCACGCTCATGGCTCGCGGCGCGGTTCCCGACGATCACCCGTTGTGTCTCGGCATGCCGGGTATGCATGGCAACTACACCGCTGTCACCGCGATGCAGGAATCCGATCTGCTTATTGCGCTTGGTTCACGTTTCGACGACCGAGTCACCGGCAAGCTCGACGCATTCGCTGCGAACGCCAAGATCATTCACGTCGACATCGATCCTGCCGAACTCGGCAAGGTTCGTCGACCAGACGTCGGCATCACGGGCGATTGTCGTTTGGTTATTAATGAATTGATTACTGCCCTGAAGCAGATCGGTGCGCCAGAGGTTCAGCCTGATCGTTCTTCATGGAAGTCCACGATCAGCGGATGGCAAGAGAAGTACCCGCTGTCCTACGTGCAGTCCGAACCGGGCGATTTGTTGAAGCCGCAGTACGTACTTGAACAGCTTCGTGACAACACTCCCGACGACTGCATCGTTGCATCGGGCGTTGGTCAGCATCAGATGTGGACCGCGCAGTACTGGAAGTTCAACCATCCCTATACCTGGATTAACTCTGGTGGCCTCGGAACGATGGGCTTCGCTGTTCCGGCCGCAATCGGCGCCAAGGTCGGTCGTCCCGACCGCATGGTGTGGGCTGTCGATGGCGACGGTTGTTTCCAGATGACTGCGCAGGAACTTGTTACCGCTGCGGCCGAACGCATCCCCGTCAAGATCGCGATTCTCAACAACGCGTATCTCGGGATGGTTCGTCAGTGGCAGGAGATGTTCTACGAGGAGCGTTACAGCGAGGTCTACCTCTCACCAGACCTCCCCGATTACAAGATGTGGGCCGAAGCCATGGGTTGCGTCGGTATGCGCGTCGAAGCTCCTGAAGACGTTCTTCCCGCGATTCAGCGTGCGAACGAAGTTGACGATCGTCCCGTCGTCATCGACTTCCGCACCGACGCACGTGAGAAAGTCTTCCCGATGGTCCCTGCAGGCAAGTCCAACTCCGACATCGTTGTCGGGCCGGAGGATGTCCGATGAGTCCGGCGACGCGTCATCACATTCTTTCCGTGCTTGTCGAAAACAAGCCCGGTGTTCTGGCCCGCGTCTCGGGTTTGTTCGCTCGTCGTGGTTTCAACATCTTTTCGCTGGCTGTTGCGCCGACCGACGACCCCACTCGCAGTCGCATCACGATCGTCGTCGACGTTGAATCGGCTCCGCTCGAACAGATCACAAAGCAACTCGACAAGCTCATCAATGTTTTGCAGATCGATGAACTCGCTCCCATCGACGCGGTGGAACGTGAACTCATGATTGTCACGGTGACGGTTTCAGCCGAGTCGAAGCCCGAACTGCTTTCCCTCACCGAGGAATACAGCGGAGTGGTTCTCGACGAAGGCGGCGAACTCATCACGGTGTCTCTGGGTGGAACCCCCGAAGCGCTCGATGCCTTCACTGCCCGCATGGGTGCAGCAGTGGTGGGATATCAGCGCACCGGCCGCATCGCCCTTCCTCGCATCGTCTGATCCCTAGTCAGTTCTGGGGTTCTGGCGCCTTTTCGTCCTGAGCCCCTTTCGTCGTAATCTCTCCAATCCGCCCTGCAGGGCGATCCAATCCCGAAACAGGAGTTCCCGTGGCCACCGTCTATTACGAAGCCGACGCCGATCGTTCATTCATCGCCGACCGCAAGGTCGCCGTCATTGGTTACGGCTCGCAGGGCCATGCCCATGCGCTCAATCTCAAAGAGTCGGGCATCAACGTCGTCGTTGGTCTGCGCGACGGATCCTCCTCGAAGGCCAAGGCCGAATCCGAGGGCCTCACGGTCATGTCGATCGCCGATGCCACCAAGTGGGCCGACGCCATCATGATCCTTCTTCCCGACACCGAACAGAAGTCGGTGTACGACGCAGAGATCGCCCCGAACCTTTCCGAAGGCGACGCGCTGTTCTTCGCTCACGGTTTCAACATTCGTTTCAACCGAATCGTTCCGCCGGCTGGCGTCGATGTCGTCATGGCCGCCCCTAAGGGCCCAGGCCATCTTGTGCGTCGTACTTACACCGAGGGCGGCGGCGTTCCTTGCCTCATCGCTGTCGAGCAGGACGCAACCGGTAACGCTCGCAACGTTGCGCTTGCCTACGCCGATGCAATCGGTGGCACTCGCGCCGGTGTTATCGAAACCACCTTCACCGAAGAGACCGAAACCGATCTCTTTGGCGAGCAGGCCGTTCTTTGTGGCGGCGTTGCTGCGCTTGTGCAGGCCGGATTCGAAACCCTCACCGAGGCTGGCTACCAGCCCGAGATGGCGTACTTCGAATGTCTGCACGAGGTGAAGCTCATTGTTGACCTCATGTACGAAGAGGGCATCAGCGGTATGCGCTACTCAATCTCCGACACCGCCGAGTACGGCGATGTCACCCGCGGCCCGCGCGTCATCACGCCGGCAACCAAGGTCGAGATGAAGAAGATCCTCGACGAAATCGTGTCCGGTCAGTTCGCTGAAGAGTGGATCGCCGAATCAGAGTCGGGTCGGAAGAACTTCAACGCCCTGCGCTCTGCTGGTGCTGCGCACCCAATCGAAAAGACCGGCAAGGAACTGCGTGCCATGATGCCGTGGATCTCCGCCGGGCGTAAGAGCGTTGCCGAAACTTCCGGTGGCGCACAGGACTGACCCATTTGGGTTGACTCTCGCCGACATTGTTCGGCGGCGACGGATCGATACGACGCACCGTTTGGTGTGAAGTTCAGCGGGTGGAGTGCGCGAGGGGCCTTCGGGCCCCTCCGTCGCGTCTGGAGGGGAACGTTGCGACGACGTCAGATCCGGACGATGTCGAAGCCGAGCCCTTCAACGAAGCCACCGTCTTGGGTGATGACGGGAATGGCATGGGCCATTGCGGTTGCAGCGATCCAGGAATCGTTCACGCTCATCTTCGTCTTCGTATCCCGAAGGGCGATTCGTAATTGGGCCCACGCCTCCGCAACATTTTCATCGATCGGGAGCGGATTGAGTTCCGAAGCGTCGAGGAATGTTGAGAGACGAGCGGAGCGTGTATGAGCGTCGCTAGCTGCGAGGATTCCGAGTCGCAATTCTCCAATGGTGATGATGCTCACGGAAGCATTGGCAGGAGATCGTTTGGTATCGAGAGGTCGTCCTGCCTCGAGTGCAATGAATATCGATGTATCGAGTAGCCCTTGATCCGCATCCATTTCAGTCGAACTCGTTGTTGTCGATGAGTTCATCGAACTCGCGGAGATCGTCGAGAAGGCCGCGATCGGCGAGGCGAAGGTTCTTGAGGAACTTCTCGGTATTGACCCAGCGTGGTTTGGTGCTGATTGGCTCGATGCGGGCAACGGGTCTGCCGTCGAGGGTGACGATGACGGTGTCGCCTTCGAGGACGCGATCGAGCACCGATCGAGTTTCGTTGCGAAGTTCACGTGCGCCGACTGAGGGCGGGTCAGAGGTGAGGGCCATGTCGAAGTTGTAGCACATGTGCGACACAGTGCGACAGGGGTCAATTGGTCCTCTCTCTGAACAAAATCCCCGCCTGGCTCGAATTGTTGAGTTGATTGGTCGGGATTAGGCCTCTAGGGTCTCGCTCCTGTCCGACCGGGACGTGCCGGTCGATCGATGAGGAGTGACCATGAGCGACAACTGGGGTTTCGATACCCGTCAGATCCATGCAGGCCAGGAGCCCGACCCGACTACCGGTGCGCGCGCTGTCCCGATCTACCAAACGACCTCGTATCAATTCCGCGACTCGGCCCACGCCGCGAACCTGTTTGCACTTGCCGAGATTGGCAACATCTACACCCGCATCATGAACCCGACGCAGGGTGTGTTCGAAGCTCGTATCGCATCACTTGAAGGTGCAACTGCAACCGCCGTCGGTCTCCCGGGCGCACTTGCAGTGGCATCGGGTCAGGCTGCCGAAGCGCTTGCCATTCAGAACCTCGCCGAAGCGGGAAGCCACATCGTTGCCTCAGCAGCGCTCTACGGCGGCACCTACAACCTTCTTCACTACACACTTCCGAAGTTCGGTATCGACGCAACATTCGTCGAAGATCCCGACAATCTCGACGAATGGCGCGATGCGATCCGTCCGAACACCAAGGCGTTCTACGGCGAGACCATTGGCAACCCGCGCAATGACGTGCTCGATATCGAAGGCATTTCGAAAGTTGCGCACGAGGCTGGCATTCCGCTCATCGTTGACAACACTGTTGCGTCGCCGTGGCTCATTCGTCCGTTTGAGTGGGGCGCAGACATCGTCGTGCATTCAGCCACCAAGTTCATTGGTGGTCATGGCACCTCAATCGGCGGCCTCGTCGTCGACGGTGGCTCGTTCGACTTTTCAGCGAACGACAAGTTCCCGATGTTCACCGAACCCGACCCCAGCTACCACGGACTTCAGTACTGGCCTGCCCTCGGAGCTGGTTCGTACATCATCAAGGCCCGCGTTCAGTTGCTTCGTGATCTTGGCCAGGCCATCACACCTTTCAACTCGTTCCTGTTCCTTCAGGGTCTCGAGACGCTCAGCCTTCGTATGGAGCGTCACAACGAGAACGCCGCAAAGGTCGCCGGGTATCTTGCTGGGCACTCGCAGGTCGAAGAAGTGCAGCATTCCAGCCTGACATCATCGCCTTGGCATGAGCGGGCCAAGAAGTACACCGCCGGCAAGGGCTTTGGTTCTGTGCCCGCATTCGTCATCAAGGGCGGCAAGGAAGCCGGACAGAAATTTGTCGAGGCGCTTGAACTGCACAGTCATGTTGCCAACATCGGTGACGTGCGCAGCCTTGCCATTCAGCCGGCAACCACAACGCATTCACAGCTCACTGAAGCCGAGCAGATCACCGCTGGTGTGCAGCCGGGTCTCGTGCGTCTTTCGGTTGGCCTCGAGTCAATCGAGGACATCATCGCCGACCTCGACAAGGGCTTCTCTGCTGCGAAGTAAGTGTTTGGTTGTCGTAATTTGTTTGAAGAGGCCCGGTCGCTGACCGGGCCTCTTCGCGTTTCTGAACGACTACGTTCGGGGGAAACAAGGGGGAGTTATGCAAGCAACTTTTGATTTCAGCGGCAAGGTCGTCATTGTCACCGGTTCGACCAAAGGTTTGGGTCGCGCGATGGTCGACGGATTCGCCGATGCCGGAGCGAAGGTCGTCGTGAGTAGTCGCAAACAGGATCTCTGCGATCAGGTCGCGGCCGAACTCACTGAGCGCACAGGCGCTGAAGTGTTGCCGCTTGCCTGTCACGTTGGCGACTGGGATGCGATTCCCGCATTTGTCGAAAAGGTTGTCGAACGATTCGGCCGTATCGATGTTTTGGTGAACAACGCTGGCATTAATCCCACCAGCGATTCGCTGATGGACACGAATATTGATCTGTGGCGCAAGGTTTTTTCGGTGAACCTCGAAGGTCCCCTTCGTATGGCCACTTGCGTTGCACCGCACATGCGTGAAGTTGGCGGCGGATCAATCGTGAACATCGCAACTGTCGGTGCCTACAGCGGTGGTCCTGGTGTTGGAGCGTATGGAGCATCGAAGGCCGGACTCATCAACATGGGCCGCACGCTTTCGAAGGAACTCGCTCCATGGAACATCCGCGTGAACACGATCTGTCCCGGTCCGGTGAAGAGTGAACTCACCGAAGGTGCCGAACGCATGGCACCAGGTTTTTACGAACGTGCTGCTTCGGCGACATCGCTTAAGCGAGTCGCCGAGACGGCCGAAATCATTGGTCCGGTGATGTACCTCGCCAGCGATCTTTCTTCGTTTGTAACCGGCGACGACATTGTTGTCGCCGGCGGAATGCCGCGTGGCTGAGGACGTCGTTTTCGGTGGCGAGGTTGCCGTCATCACCGGTGCAGGCGGCGGCCTCGGTCGCGCTTACGCGCACATGCTTGGTGAGCGAGGTTGCCGAATTGTTGTGAACGATGTTGGACGGCCGCACGGTGATGACGTACCTGTTGCGCAATCAGTTGTTGACGAACTTCGCGCAAAGGGCATCGAAGCGGTCGCCGATGACCACAACGCAATCACCGAGGGTGTCGCCATCATCGAGACAGCGATCGAAGCATTTGGCGGCGTCGACATCGTCGTTAATAACGCCGGCATCGGAGCAGGCTCACCGCTGGGCCCGAACTCCGCCGAAGAATGGCGCGAGACGATTGATGCGACGCTTCAAACCTCGATCGCCGTCACGGGTGCGGCGTGGCCGCATCTCACTGAGCGTGGCGGTGGTCGAATCGTGATGACCGGTTCGCCGGCCATGTTCGGAGCTTCGACAACGATTCCGTATTCGGCCACCAAATCCTCGATGTACGGCTTCACTCGTTCGGTGGCTGCTGCTGGTCGTCGTCACGGAATTGTGGCAAACAACATCATGCCGTCGGCACTCACGCGCCTTACGAAGTCATTGCCACCCGGACCGATGGCGCAACTCTTCACTGATCACTATCCGCCCGAAGATGTCGCATCGTTCGTTACCTGGCTGTGCCATCGTTCCTGCACTGTTTCGGGCGAATCGTTCTCCGTTGGCGGCGGCCGCGCCGCTCGTGTGGTGTTAGCCGAAAACCCCGGAGTTCGAGTCGCCGATCACGCGCCCGAATCGTGGGCAGCACAGGTCGACGAACTTCTCTCGCTCGACGAGGTGGTCTTCCCGCTCTCAATGAACGACGAAGTCACGTGGCAAGCACACATGCTTGGCAAGTCAGTCCCCGACGAACTCGCCCCAGGCGGTCCGCTTGATTGGAATCGCAAACCCCGGCCGTAGCCGAGTGCTTGGTCAGATGTTTTCGACCACGTAATCGACGCACTTGGTAAGTGCTTCGATGTCTTCGGGGTCGATTGCTGGGAACATGGCCACGCGGATCTGATTGCGACCGAGTTTGCGATAGCTGTCGGTGTCGACGATGCCGTTGGCCCGCAGCACTTTGTTGACATCGTCGGCCGAAACTGAATCGTCGAAATCGATTGTGGCAACGACATGGCTGCGCTCATCGGGATTCGCAACGAATGGCGAGGCATACGACGACGCTTCGGCCCATGAGTACATGATCTCGGCAGAGCGATCGCATCGTGATGCAGCAAAGTGCAGGCCACCGTTTTCGTTCACCCATTCGACCTGCTGCACGGCGAGGAACACCGTGGCAAGTGCTGGAGTGTTGTAGGTCTGGTCTTTGCGTGAGTTGTCGAGCGCGGTGGTGAGGCTGAGCGATTCGGGAATCCAGCGCCCTGATGCACCGATCTTTTCGATTCGTTCGATAGCAGCGGGAGAGACCGCAGCGAGCCAAAGTCCACCATCAGAGGCGAGGCACTTCTGCGGGGCGAAGTAATAAACGTCGGTCTGTGACGCATCGAAGCGAAGGCCGCCAGCAGCAGAGGTTGCATCGACGAGCACAAGCGCTTTGCCTTCGGAGCCAACAGGGCGCACCAACTGCATCGACACGCCGGTAGAGGTTTCGTTATGCGTGAGTGCGTAGGTGTCGATTGCGTCGTCGACGATCGGAAGCGGATGCGTGCCGACTTCGCTCTTGATGATGACCGGGTCGTCGAGGAACGGTGCGGCGGCGGCGGCTTGTCCGAACTTCGAGGAGAACTCGCCGAAGTTGAGGTGCTGGCTGCGACGATCGATCAGGCCAAACGTTGCGATGTCCCAGAACACGGTGGAGCCACCGTTGCCGAGCATGATCTCGTAGCCATCGGGAAGGGCAAACATTTCGGCCAGACCGTTGCGCAGTCGGCTCACCATGTACTTGACGGTGTCCTGGCGATGGCTGGTGCCGAGGTAGTCGCGGCCTGCTTCGGCAAGGGCGGCAACGGCCTCGGGGCGGACCTTCGAGGGGCCGCAGCCAAAGCGGCCATCGGCGGGAAGGAGGTCGGTGGGGATGATGATGGGGGATGCGCTCACCTCTCCATCGTCGCATCTCAGGGCGGTCGTCGCGTTACGCCGTGAGTCACATCGAATTCGCTGCAGGGGAGGGCCGCTGAACCGGTAGCGTTCGGGCGCCAACATCAGTCGATCCGAGGACTTCCCCCATGGCCCCAGAGCGCCTTTCTCGCCGAGTCTCCGCCATTACCGAATCAGCGACCCTTGCGGTCGATGCCCGAGCAAAGGCCCTGAAGGCTGCGGGCGAACCGGTCATTGGCTTTGGTGCCGGAGAGCCCGACTTCCCGACTCCGGCCCATGTTGTCGAGGCCGCGGTTGAAGCTGCGCGCGATGTGAAGAACCATCGCTACACGCCGGCTGCTGGCCTGCCTGAGTTGAAGGAAGCAATTGCCGCCAAGACGCTGCGCGATTCAAAGGTCGAGGTAGCGGCCAGTCAGGTGCTCGTTACCAACGGTGGAAAGCATGCCGTCTACAACACCTTCGAAGCGTTACTGAACCCTGGCGACGAGGTTCTTCTTCCGGCGCCGTACTGGACGACCTACCCCGAACCCATCGCGTTGGCCGGTGGTGTTTCGGTTGTTCTTCCCACCGATGTCGAGTCCGGTTTCCGCGTCACGGTTGAACAGCTCGAAGCTGCGCGAACCGACAAGACAAAAGCGCTCGTGTTCGTCTCGCCTTCGAACCCAACTGGTGCGGTGTATCCGCCGGAGGAGGTTCGCGCCATTGGTGAATGGGCACTCAAGCACGGCATTTGGGTCATCACCGATGAGATCTACGAACACCTCACGTTCGGCGACAACGTGTTCACCTCAATTCTCGCCGAGGTGCCCGGTCTTGCCGATACCTGCGTAATCCTCAACGGCGTCGCCAAGACCTACGCCATGACCGGATGGCGCGTTGGCTGGATGATCGGACCAGCCGATCTCATCAAGGCCGCAACGAACCTTCAGTCCCACTCCACATCGAACGTCGCCAACGTTTCGCAGCGTGCCGCAATCGCCGCGCTCGAAGGTGGCCTCGAATGCGTCGAGGAAATGCGCGAAGCCTTTGCTCGTCGTGCGATCCTCATCCACGGACTTCTCAACGACATTCCTGGCGTCACCTGCATGGTGCCGCAAGGCGCGTTCTACGCGTTCCCGTCGATGGAAGGCCTCTTCGGTCGCAACTTCGGTGGCGTGACGCCAACGACAACTTCGGAACTTTGCGAGGTCATTCTCGACCAGGCCAAAGTTGCCCTTGTTCCTGGCGAAGCATTCGATGCCCCGGGCTATGTGCGTATTTCGTTCGCAGTAAGCGATGCCGACATCATCGAAGGCATCGGTCGCATCGCGGATCTCGTTGCCAAGAGCAGCTGATCAACACATGACAACCGCACCGTTCGGTTCGTGGACCTCACCGATCACGGCCGATCTCATCGTTTCCAAGTCAGTTTCGATCGGCGAGGTATTCGTCGGTGGCGACGATGTGTGGTGGTCCGAAGCTCGACCCGAAGAGGGTGGGCGTGTTCAGTTGGTTCGTCATCGTCCCGGTGGCGCATCTGTTGATGTTCTGCCTGAGGGTTTTGGCGCTCGTACCCGTGTGCACGAGTACGGCGGGGGAGCCTGGTGGTTGCACGGTTCCGACGTTGTGTTTGTGAACTGGACCGATCAGCGCCTCTATCGCTTGGCTGCTGGCACCTCGACCCCAACGCCGCTCACGCCTGAACCGGCCGATCGCCATGGCGACCGCTACGCCGATGGTCGCTTCACCGCCGATGGTCGTTGGGTTGTCTGTGTGCGCGAGCGTCACTTGGGCGCCGACACCGAACCGCTCAATGAAATCGTTGCGGTGCGTGTGCACCACAGCGGCGAGCCTGCCGAACCAGTCGTTCTCATCTCTGGTTCAGACTTTGTTGCTGCGCCTCGTGTGAATCCTTCGGGCAACATGCTCACGTGGTTCCGCTGGAATCATCCCGATATGCCATGGGATGGCACTGAACTTTGCGTTGCTTCGATCTATGACGATCAATCTGATGACGGACAGATTGTTGTTGGCGACACTCGCGTTGTCGCAGGCAGCCGCGACGAATCAATTACGCAGCCCGAATGGGCACCCGATGGTTCGTTGCTGTTCATTTCTGATCGCACCGACTGGTGGAACCTCTACGAAGTGTCGGCCGATGCGATTCATGAACTCGT
>Ga0114960_10001368_pt1 | contig 19600 bp, 18 predicted proteins | sample C_130625_MF_Meta_FD_92637 | JGI IMG/M metagenome (GOLD analysis project Ga0114960, IMG submission 92637) | Freshwater microbial communities from Lake Croche, Canada to study carbon cycling - C_130625_MF_MetaG | ecosystem: Environmental > Aquatic > Freshwater > Lake | place: Lake Croche, Canada... | reverse complement strand
CCGCCGCCAAAATGAAAAACGGCACGGCCATGAGCGGAAAGCTGTCCACCCCGGTAAATGTTTCTTTGAGCAACACCAACAGGGGAAAGTTGCCGGTCAGGGCCAGTGCTGTCACGGTCGACAGGCCCAGGGCAAAGGCCACGGGAACGCCCATGGCCAAAAAGACGCACACCGACAGCAACAAGATCAGGCTGGCGCTCATAGCGATGCGCTGGCCGTGGCGTCAAAGTGGGCGTCGCTGGCAAACTGTCTGTGTGTGATGTAGTTGCGCATGATCAGCAGGCAATGCACCACCGACAGGGCCATGCCCAAGGGCAAGGCCAAATAAATCAAGGCAAAAGAAATTTGGGTCGCTGGCGTCAGTTGGTACTGGGTGCGGTCCATGTAATCCCAGCCAAAGTACATGAAAAATCCAAACAAACCCAGCATGAGCAGCACAATCAGCAATCGCAAGGCCCGTGCCCATGAAGCAGGCAAGGCGTCTTGCAGGTTTTCGATGGCAATGTGCCCGCCATAGCGCAGCACGGGCCCACAACCGATGAAGGTCAGCCAAATCATCAAATGGCGGGCCACTTCCTCGGCCCACTGAATGGATTCATTGGTCAAATAGCGCAAACCCACATTGGTGAAGATGATGAGCGACATCACCCCCAAAATGGCGATCAGCAGCCAGCGGTTAAATGTCAAAAACAGCGATTCGAAGGTTTGCATGAACTCAGTCCAGTGGGATGGGCCTCCACCCCAGCGATCAAAAATGAACACTGGGGTTGGCAGGGCGCAACATCCGTTTACTTGTAGTCTTGAATTTTGCGGATGTTGTCAGCGCCAAATTCTTTGGCGTAGCTGGCATAGGGCTCGCGTAAAGCGTCACGGAAGGCTTGGCCATCGACCTTGCGCACCACGCTCATGCCGTCTTTCTCCAGCTGCGCAATGCCTGTGTTTTCATCGTCATTGACGCGCTTGCGCTGGGCTGCTGTGGCCTTGACCGCTGCGGCGTAAAACACCTTTTTATCGGCATCGCTGAGTTTGCCCATCACCCGGGGTGAGGTGAGGAACAGCGCTGGCGAGTACACATGGCCCGTCAGTGACAAATGCTTTTGCACCTGTGCAAATTTGCCGGCCAAGATCACGGGGATGGGGTTTTCTTGGCCATCCACGGTGCCTTGTTGCAGGGCACCGTACACCTCGGGGAAAGCCATGGGTGTGGGCGCAATGCCAAAGGCACGGTAGCCGTCCATGTGCACCTTGTTTTCCATGGTGCGCATTTTCAAACCAGCCGCATCAGCGGGTTTGACAATGGGTCGTTTGCTGTTGGTCATGTGGCGAAAGCCGTTCTCAGTCCAGGCCAGGGCCACCAAGCCCTTGGATGGAAACTTGGACAAGATGTCTTGACCAATGGGGCCATCTAAAACGTGTCGCGCATGGTCATAGTCGCGGAACAAAAACGGAATGTCGACGATCTTGACCTCGGGCACAAAATTGCCCACCGGACCGGTGGAGGTGTTGACGATGTCGAGGGTGCCCAATTGAACCGCCTCGATCATTTCACGCTCGCCGCCCAGGGCAGAGCTGGGAAAGTGCTGGCATTTGTAACGCCCTTGGGTGCCTTTTTCGATTTCGTCGCACAGCACGGTCGAACCCGCGCCGTAATGCGAGTTGGTCGGAACGGCGTAGCCGATCTTCAACACGGTTTGGGCACCGACGGTGCCAGACAAACTGGCCATGGCGGCCAGGGCGATGGATGAAATCCAGGTTTTTTTCATGCGTGTCTCCTCTTGGGGTTAAAAAAGTGAACTCTCTCTTTTGGGGTCAGTGCGCCAGGGCGTATTGCGCCAACACTTCGCGGTTGACCTCAATGCCCAGGCCTGGCCCATCGGGAATCTGGACCATGCCATCTTCCATGCGAAGTGCATCAAAGATCAACGCTTGTCTGAATGGATGATCGGATTGATCATATTCCATGATGGGCTCGATGGGGCTCAAGCCCAAAGGGGCCGGGGGCAAGGTGGCGATGAATTGCAACGAGGCCGCCAAGCCGATGCCCGAGCCCCACACGTGCGGAATGATGGGGGTGTGCCAAGCTTGCGCCAGGGCCGAAATTTTTCGGCACTCGGTAAAGCCCCCGGCGGCGCACAAATCGGGTTGCAAAATGTCCACGGCACGGCGTGACACCCACTCCCGAAAACCAATTTTGGTGAACTCGTTTTCTCCCGCAGCCAGGTAAATATCGGTGCTGTTTTTCAGTTCACGATAGCCGTCGATGTCCTCCGGCGAAATGGGCTCTTCAAACCAATGGATGTGGGCCGGCTCAATGGCTTTGAGCAGTCGCCGCGCAGACCCCACGTTGTAGGCGTGGTTGGCATCGACCATCAGCTGATAACCGGCGCCAATGGCTTCACGCACACGGTGCACATAGGCGATGTCCTCTTCCAGGCCAAAACCGATTTTGAGTTTCATGGCTTTGAACCCGGCAGCGATGTGGCGGCGTGCTTCAGCGATGGCGTCTTCAATGTCTGTGCCCTGGCGGTAGCGGTAAAAACCGGTGGCATAGGGCTGCACTTGGGTGCGGTAGGCGCCGCCCAACAGTTTGTGAATGGGTTTCCCCGTGGCCCGACCCAGGCAGTCCCAAATGGCGATGTCGACCGCACTGATGGCATTGGGCACCGCGCCCTTTTGGCCATAGGCCCGCGTTTGGTTGTACATCCGCTCCCAGAGCACATCGACATCAAACGGGTCTTGCCCGATCAAAAGGGGTTTGAGCGCATGTTGCACGATGGACGCAGCAATCTGCGGGGGTTGCAAACCATGGCACAAGGATTCGCCCCAGCCCGTCACGCCATCATCGGTGGTGAGTTCGACCACCATGGCGCTGCGCTGGTGCACCCAGCCCATGGAAAACGCAAAAGGCTTGTCCAAGGGCTTGGACAGCACATGGGTTTTGATCTCTTGAATCTTCATGGGGGGCGGGCACGTCTTTGCAAACGCAAATCATATTTTGTAAAGCATGATCGCCAGTGCGTGAATACCCGCGAATCCGGCCCGTGCTTGCGCAGGAGATCGCCCCTTCAGGCGGGGTCAGGTTCAGCCGACGGCGCGGCGCACCGAGGAGAGGTCGGATTGTTTCAAACGGGGGCCTGATTTCATGTACTGACCAGGCAAGGGTTTGCCCATCCAGTCTTGCACACTGCGTGCCACGGCGGCCAGTGCTTCCAGGTCAATGCCGGTATGAAAGCCGCATTCGTGCAACAAGTAAACCAGGTCTTCGGTGCAGATATTGCCTGTAGCACCAGGCGCAAACGGGCAGCCACCCAGGCCGCCAATGGAGGCCTCGTACTCCACCACACCCAGGTCCAGGCCGGCCATGACATTGGCCAGGCCAATGCCGCGGGTGTTGTGAAAGTGCAGGGCAATCAGCACATCGGGAAACTGTTGTTGAATGGCCTTGACCGTGCGCCGCACCACGGGTGGGGTGGCCATACCTGTGGTGTCGCCCAATGACACGTGGCGAATCCCGGCAGCGTGGTAGGCCGCGATCACGTCCAGCACGCTTTGCGTGGCGACCTCGCCCTCAAACGGGCAACCAAAGGCCGTGGCCACCGCACCGCGCACGGGGATGTGGAATTGCTGGGCAATCGGGGTGAACTCGTGCACATCGGCCAATGCAGCGGCACGCGACTTGTTCAAGTTCGCTTGGCAATGGGTTTCTGAGGCCGAGACAAAGCAAGCCATCATGTCCACTTTGGCGGCGGCAGCGCGCTCTGCGCCGCGCGCATTGGGCACCAAAGCGGTCAAGCGCACGCCGGGCTTGCGCTGCACCTGGGCCATCACATCTGTGGCATCGGCCATTTGCGGCACCGCTCTGGGCGAGACAAAGGAGGTGGTTTCAAAGCTTTGCACCCCTGCATCGATCAAGCCATTGATGACATCCACCTTGCGTCCAGTGGGGATGAAAATCGGCTCGGCTTGGAAGCCGTCACGGGTGCCCACTTCGGTGACGATGATGTGTGGGGCTTGGGATTGGGCGTTCATATGGGGATGCTCAGGATGGTTGGTCAAATGGCTTTGGCTTGGCGCAAATGGTCGATTTGCGCAGGTCCCAAGCCCAGTTCTTCAAGTATCGCATCGGTGTCCCCGCCCAAGTCGGGTGGTGGGCGGTGCATGGTGCAAGGCGCTTGGGTGAATTTGATGGGAAAGCCCAGAACATCCAAAGCGCCGTGCTCAGGGTGGTCAATGGTCACGCGCATTTGCTGGTGCTGGGTTTGCGGGTCGGCAAAGACCTCGGCCACGTTGAGCACGCGACCGCACGGGACGCCTGCGCGGTTGATCACGTCAATCCAATGTGCCACTGGCATCAAGCGCGTGCGCGCATTGATCTCGCCATTGATGGCAGTGCGGTGTTCAAAGCGCAAGGTGTTGTTGGCAAACTCGGGGCGGTCTTTGAGGTGTTGCAAATCCAAGGCGGCCAACAGTTTGAAATAAAAACTGTCGTTGGATGGGGCGACGGCGATTTGCCCATCGCTGGCCTCAAACAAGCCATAAGGAGAGGCCAGCGCATGGTCGTTGCCCGTGCGCTGGGGCAATTGACCGTTGGCAAAGTAATTGGTGGCCAAAAATGCCAGCATGCTGGTCATGCTGTCGGTCAAAGAGGTGGTCACCTCTTCGCCCTGACCGGTGCGTTCACGGCGCACCAACGCGGCCAGCACCCCCATGGCGGCATAAGAACCGGCAACCAAGTCTGAGATGGGTGGGGCAGCCCGCATGGGCGGGCCGTCGGCAAAGCCATTCACGCTCATGAAGCCGCTCATGGCTTGGGCGATGAAGTCAAAGGAGGGGCGCTGGGCATAGGGGCCGTCCAAGCCGAAACCGGTCACATGGCAGCTGATGATGTCGGGTTTGAGTTGCTGCAGTGCGGCCCATGACAAACCCATGTCGTCCATCACCCCCGGACGGAAATTGTTGAGCACCACATCGCAGCGCTGGACCAGTTGGCGCAAAAGCGCGGACGCTTCAGGGTGGCGCAGGTCGAGCGTGAGCGATCTTTTATTGCGGTTGAAGTTGGCGAAGTACAGCGAATAACCATTCACCGCCGCACCTTGGTGGCGCACCGGGTCGCCCATGGCCGGGTCTTCCACCTTGATCACTTCGGCCCCCATGTCGGCCAAAAACATGGATGCAAAGGGGCCCGACAAAATGCGCGTCAGGTCCAACACGCGAATGCCGTCCAGTTGCATGGTTCAGTCAAGTTTGATGTTGGACTCTTTGGCAATCTTGCCCCAGCGGGCATAGTCGGCGCGCACAAATTGGCCAAACTCTTCGGATGTGCCGCCCACGGCCGTGGCGCCGCCGTTGGCGATTTTTTCGCGCACATCGGGCAATGCCAACACTTTGTTGATCTCGGTGTTCAACCGGGCCACGACGGCCGCAGGTGTCCCCACCGGCGCAAACAAGCCCAGCCAAATGCCCACATCAATGCCTTTGATGCCGGCTTCATCCAGGGTGGGCGTGTCGGGCAGCATGGGCGAGCGTTTGGCCGTGGTCACGGCCACCGGTTTGAGTTTGCCGCCGTTGACCAGGGGCAGCACCGAGGGCACCGACAAAATGGCCAAATCGACCGAGCCCCCAATCACATCGTTCAAAGCTGGCGCTGCGCCTTTGTACGGCACATGCAGCAGTTTGGTTTGCGTCGCTTGCTTGAATTGCTCGGTGTACAAATGCCCCACGGTGCCATTGCCTGCAGACGCCCAGGTGAAACCATTGCCGGTTTTGCCTTTGGCGACCATGTCCGCCGGAGAGTTGATGCGGTGTTGCTGACCCACCGGTTGAGCGTTGCTGACAATGGCCAAGGGGGCCACAGTGGCTTGGATGATGGGTGTGAAGCTTTTCACGGTGTCGTAGCCCACATTGGGGTACAGCCAGGGGCCCAGCATCATGTTGTCGCTTTGCCCCATGACGATGGTGTAGCCATCGGGCGCGGCTTTGGCAGCGGCGGCAATGGCCAAATTGCCCCCAGCGCCGGGCATGTTCTCCAGCACCACAGACCATTTGGTCAGTTCGGCCAATTTGGTGCCCACCACGCGCGACACAAAATCGGTGCCGCCGCCCGGTGGAAAGGGGATCAACAAGCGAATCGGCTTGCTGGGGAAGTCGGCCTGGGCCCACACGGCGGTGGCGCAAAAAAGTGCCAACAACGACAAAATTCGACGGGTAGATTTCATGCGATGTCCAGAAAATGATTGCGGGCTCAGCAGGTGTCTGTGGGGACCCCGCGCGGTCGCTTGATCGGGCTGGGCATCATAAACTAGGCTTTGTGCAAACAGGCCTGACAGGGCGAGTTTGCACACCCATCACCAGCCCCATTTTCGAAAGCCATCCATGCCTGTCAGCCCTTTGCCCAAAGCCGTTGTCTTGTTCAGCGGGGGTTTGGACTCTTCCACGGTGGTCGCCATGGCCCAGCAGCAAGGCTTTGAGGTGCATGCCCTGAGTTTTCGTTATGGCCAGCGCCATGTGGTGGAGTTGCAAGCGGCCCAGGCGGTGGCAAAAACCTTGGGTTTGCAACACCACATCACGGTCGATGTGGATTTGCGGGCGTTTGGCGGCTCGGCGTTGACGGCCGACTTGGCGGTGCCCAAAGGCGAACAAGCCCACCCCGAGCAGGCCGGCATCCCGATCACTTACGTCCCTGCACGCAACACGGTGTTTCTCAGTTTTGCATTGGCCTGGGCTGAAACTTTGGGCAGCTTTGATATTTTCATGGGCGTGAATGCCTTGGATTATTCGGGCTACCCCGATTGCCGACCTGAGTACCTACAGGCCTATGCGCACATGGCCAATTTGGCCACCAAGGCGGGGGTAGAAGGCCGCCAACGCTTAACGATCCACGCGCCCTTGATGGCCATGAACAAAGCCCAAATCATTCAAGCGGGTGTGGGTTTGGGCGTGGACCATGCGCTCACCAGCAGCTGCTACGACCCGGGCCCGCAGGGACAACCGTGCGGTGACTGTGCTTCCTGTCAGCTGCGTGCCAAAGGCTTTGGTGAAGCAGGCTTGGATGACCCTTTGTACACACGCTTTGGCATGCTGCAGCCCCCAACGGTTTAACTTTGTCTTTGTGGAGGGTGTCAAGGCGCGATGCTGGCGCCTTGCACGCGGTGTTTGGCCAAGGACTGGGCCACCATCCCGCTTTGCTTCATTTCCGCCACAAATTGATCAAGTTGAGCGGCGGCCACTGCACCATGGCTTTTGGGCACGGCCATGGCTTGCTCAATGACCATGAAGCGACCGGGCAGCAAACGCAAACCGGCGTGCTTTTGGGCGTCGGCCTCGAGTTGCTGGCGCACACCGGCTGCAACCTCTGCCCCTTGGGCCAGAAACTCAGCCACGACCTCTGGCGAAGTGGGGGCACGCACGAGGCTTGCTTTTTGAAGGTCTCGGCTGAGAAACAAATCATAGGCACTGCCCTTGCCCACCACCACGCGCACACCGGTTTGATCGACTTGGTCGTTGCGTGTCACAGGTGAATCTGCGCGCACCAAATAGCTGCCTTCAATCAGCACATAGGCTTGGGTGAACAAGACACCTTCACCCCGCAATGGGTCCAGGGCAAAAAAACCAATATCGGCTTGTCCATCGCTCAGGGCTTGAACCGATTTTCCAGCCGCATTGAAAACCTTCAAAGCCAAGGGCACGCCCAGCCGTTTGGCCAGGGCCTGGGCCATATCAACCGATAAGCCCGCCGCTTGGCCGGTTTGGGTGTCGGTGTGGGCCAGCAAAGGATTGCCCAAATTGATGGAGGCACGAAGGGTCCCAGTGGGTGCCAGCACGGTTGCGGTTTGGCCATGGGACGAAAAGGATGCTGCGGAAACCATCAAAAAAACACCTTGGATGAAATGCGAGAAAAGGGACTTCATGGATGTGGGTGGCAGAAATGACCATTCTGACCGTTTTGGGTTGTCGCGCTTGAGCCTGTGTGCAAGGGTTTACCCTGTTGAGTGCAGGTTGGACCCAGTTGTTCAATGGTCAGGGTCATCAACACCCCAACACAAACCCAGTGGGAGAACCCATATGCCCCAAAAATCACATCGCCAGGCATTTGTCAAATGAATAACACCCCGCACCCCATGCCAATCCCCACCCACACAGAAAGCCAAGCTGAAATCAAAACCAACCATGCCCGGCGTGGATTTTTGACCCAAGTCGGGGGTGCATCTCTGGGCGTGGGCTTGGCCAGTTCTGGGGTTGTGGCGCAGGCCCAACCCAAGCCGGTATGGGCCGAGGTGGTGGGCCGCGAACATTGGGCCCACAAGGGCGTGGATGGTGTGTCCGTGCGCTTGTTTCTGTGGCGCAAGCAGCGCGCCGACATGGTGGGCTCGGTGCGCAGCGCACAGCACCGAGGGACCGTGGTGTTTGTGCATGGCTCATCCATGGCGTCCACCCCGGTTTTCGATTTACAAATTCCCGAGCGGCCTCAATCATCTTTGATGGATTGGTTTGCCCGACTGGGTTATGACGTGTGGTGTTTCGACTGCGAGGGCTATGGCCGCTCCGACAAGACCCGCCCAGTCAACGCCAATGTGGCCTGCGGCGCTGACGACTTGGCCGCGGTCAGCGAATACATCATGGGCCTCAATGGGGGCGAACCCCTGTTGTTGTACGGTGCGTCTTCAGGGGGCTTGCGCGCAGCTTTGTTTGCCCAGCGCCATCCACAGCGGGTCAAACGATTGGCCTTGGACGCCTTTGTGTGGACCGGCGAAGGCAGTCCCACCTTGGCCGATCGGCGCAAGCGCTTGCCCGCCTATCTGGCCAGCAACCGGCGGCCCATCGATCGGGCCATGATCCGCAGCATCTTCACCCGCGACCACCCTGGCACCAGTGACCTGACGGTGGTGGAGGCATTTGCGGATGCGGTGTTGGCCTTGGACAGTTCGGTGCCCACTGGCACCTATGTCGATATGTCGGCCAACTTGCCCTTGTGCGACCCAGAAAAAATCACGGTTCCCACGTTGATCATGCGCGGTCAGTACGACGGCATCGCCAGCTTTGCTGATTTGTCCGCATTTTTTGACAAGCTGCCCAACCCCGATAAGCAGTTCACCGTCATGCCTGGCATTGCACACACCAGCACCCGATCCAAAAACTACCAATTGGTGTACCACTTATTGGAATCGTATTTCTCCCGGCCAGACCCGGTTTATTGGGGGGCCTGAGCGTGGGTCGGGGTGCAAAGTTATGGCGCATGGGCTGGGTGGTGGTGTGGGCATGGCAAAGCTTATTTGCCATGGCGCAAACTGCAGAGGGCGCACAAATTTACCGCGACACCTGCAGCGTCTGTCACGACAGTGGTGCGGGTCAAGCGCCACGGTTACAGGACACGCGCGATTGGCAAATGCGAGCACACAGGGGCTTGGACGCGCTGTATCAAGTGGCTTTGCAGGGCAAACCGAATTCGGCCATGGCTGCCAAGGGTGGTTTTGCTCACCTCAGCGAGGCGCAGCTAAAGGCGGCTTTTGATCACATGATGGTCGAAACGGGCATCACCACCGCGCGGCCAAAGCCGATCGGCACTGCCACATCTGCGCCCCCAGTTTCTTCTGCGATCGTCAAAGGCGCTCCTGTGCCGCCCTCCACACCCAATCCCTTGGCATTGAGCCAGCACATCGCTGAATTGCTGCGCAACGCGCTGGGCCAGCCTCAGAACATGATTGAAACCCACGAAGGCGTGGTGACGCTGCGTGGCGTGGGCATCAAGGTCAGCAATGCACAGGGCCAGATCACTTTGGCGGGGGCCGTGGAAAAAAGCGAGTGGGTGCAACAAGCGCAAGACATCGCATCCCAGGTACCCGGCGTGCGGGGCGTGACCAACCGACTGGTCGCTGCTGCGTTGCTCGATTGGGATTGACAAACCATCTCGGCCAGGACACCCACCCGATCCACACCCATTGCCCCAACCCGTGCAGCCCTGAGCGCAATGGCTGCTCTGTCCAACAAGCCTGTTTGCCGTGCTTGCGCAATGGACTGGCTTGGCTTTGCTGGGGATGGTTTTTTATTCTGGCTTGATGTTGTTTTCTTTGACCACTCGGGTCCACATGGCCAGTTCTTTGCGCAGCATCTGATCAAGTTCTGGCGGTGTCAATGGGGCTGCTTGCATGCCCAGCTTGGTGAACCGTTCCTTCACATCGGCTTGCTGCATGATGCCCATCAATGCTTGGTTGAGCTTATCGATGGCCGGCTTGGGGGTTTTGACCGGCACAAACAAGGCCAACCATATGGTGGTCACATAGCCATTGAGGCCTTGTTCAGAGATGGTGGGCAGGTCGGGCAAATCGGGGTGGCGTTTGGCACTGGCAATCCCCAGTGCCTTGACGCGCCCGGCTTTGATGTTGGGATAAGCCGAATTGAAAGCATCGAACATCAGTTGCAGATGCCCAGCCAGCAAATCCTGGGCGGCAGGGCCTTGGCCTTTGTAAGGCACGTGTGAAATTTGCACCTTGGCCTGGTTGGCAAACAATTCAGCCCCCAAGTGGTAGGTGCTGCCCATGCCAGACGAGCCATAAAACAATTTGCCAGGATTGTCGCGCGCATAACGAATGAACTCTTGCACATTGCCCGCCGGAACCGAGGGATGTACCACGAGGATGTTCTCGATGGTGGCGACTTGTCCCACCGGCGCAAAGTCATTGACCGGGTCGTAGGGCAGCTTGGGCACCAAGGCGGGGTTGGCGGCCATGATGCTGCTGGTACCGAACAAAATGGTTTGCCCATCCGGGTTGGATCGGGCCACAAATTCAGCGCCAATCGCGCCCGTGGCCCCCACCCGGTTGTCAACGATGACCGTCTTTCCCAAGGCCTCTGACAACAGCGGGGCGATCACCCGGGCCGCAATATCGGTGGGTCCGCCAGTGGCAAAAGGCACCACCAAACGAACGGTGGAAGAAGCCTGGGCCCAGAGGTTCCAGGAACACCACATCAGCCCCAAGGCCATGCACCCATTGCGCCAATGTTTCATGATCGTCCTTCGATGAAGCGGGGCCATCTTTTGGGGGGATGGTCAAAACGCCAGGGTTTGGCCTTCGCTCATGGGAACCACTTGGATGGGGCTGCCCTTCATGGCTTCTTGAAATTCGGCCAAGGTGCCTTTGGCCAAAGGGTTGGAGTTGTAGTGGATGGGAATGACCATTTTGGGGTTGATCCAATTGCGCGCACCCCAGGCGGCGTCTTCGGGATCCATGGTGAAGTTGCCGCCGATGGGCATCAGCACCAAATCGGGTTTGTAGCGCTCACTGATGAACTTCATGTCGCCAAACAAGCCGGTATCGCCCATGTGCCAAATTTTGAAACCGTTCTCCATCTCAATGATGTAACCCACGGCTTCTCCAGCAGGGTGCGATTCGAGTTTGCCGGTGGCCGGGTTGGTGTGAACGATGAGGGAGGAATGCTCCGCCGCCACCGCCGTGACTTTGATGCCAGGAGCAGGTTTGACGTGCCCGGTTTTGTTGAACCGATGGCTCAAGTTGGCGGGAATCAAGCCCAAGGTGATCAGCGGCGTGATCATGTCTGCCGGGCCGTACAAAACGGTGTTGTTGAGCTTGGCCAGAGCGGGGGCATCGCCGAGGTGATCCACGTGGCCATGGGTGACCAACAAGACGTCAATCTTTCCCAGGGCAGAGAAGTCGGTTTTGTAGGGTGCGGGTGTCTTGGGGCCGCCGCTCAGCCAGGGATCGATCACGATGATCTTGCCGCCTGGGGTTGTGATGCGAAAACCCGCTTGGCCCAACCACAGCAATTCGGTTTTGCCGGTGCCTTGTGCCAGGGCGGCCGTGGTGAGGCCCATCCATGCGGTCAATAGGGCGGCCAGCAGGCCCATGTGAGAGAGGAAGCGTTTCATGCCGTGCACCTTTGTCGTGGAGATTTTGTTGAAAGATTGCGCCGAAATTTTTCGATCGGGCGTCTGTGCGCAATTCAGGGTTTTGGGTGATAAAAAACCAAAGCCCATGCTATCAAACGCATGGGCGCCGCTGGCCAGGGTTTTACTGGGGGCTTACCCTCGCCCAGGCCATCACTCCGGTTGAATGCCGGCGGCTTTGATCAAAGGCACCCAGCGATCGATGTCGCGCTTTTGCAAAGCCTTGGCGTCGTCGCCCATGACGGCCATGGGCCGACCACCAGCTTTTTCAAAACGCTCCACCACATCGGGTGCGGTGATAACTTTGCGCAATTCCGTGCGCAGGCGCGTGAGCTCGGAAGCCGGCGTTTTGGCCGGCGCAAAGTAGCCAAACCAGGACTCCAACTCCAAAGGCGCCACGCCGGTTTCGCGCAAGGTGGGCACGCTGGGGTGAATGGGCAAGCGCGCAGCGCCAGACACGGCCAAGGGCTTGACGCTGCCCGCGTCCACATGGGGGCGGGCGGTGGAGGAAAGGTCAAAAAACACATCCACCCGTGCGCCCAATAAATCGGTGTAAGCCGGTTGCGCGCCGCGGTAGGGCACATGGGTGAATTGCACCCCGGCCAAATGCCACAAAGCTGCGGCCAAGATGTGCTGGCCCGAGCCATTGCCCGCCGACGCGTAAGTGAGCTTGCCCGGGTTGGCGCGGGCGTATGCCACCAACTCTGCCAATGAATTGAACGGCAGGTCTTTGCGCCCCATCAAGGTGTAGCTGTAGGCCACGGCCAGGCCAATGGGCTCAAAGTCTTTGAGCGGGTCGTAGGCCAGGTTTTTGTACAAACCGGCATTGAGCACCAGGTTGGAGACCGAACCCATCAGCAAGGTGTAACCATCGGGCGCGGCTTTGGCGGCCAACTCGGTGCCGACCAGGGTGCCCGAGCCCGTGCGGTTTTCCACCACCACACCACTTTTGAACACCAAGGCCAGCTTGTCGGCCAACACACGCGCTACAAAATCAAAACCACCCCCGGGCGGTTGGGGCACGATGACGCGAATGGCGCGGTTGGGGTAGGGCTCTTGGGCCCAGCTCAGCGGGGTGTGGCCCAAAACGCTGGCGCCCAAAACGGTCAAGGTGTGGCGGCGGGAGAGCATGGTTCAGCGCTCCAAGGGTTTGCCGGCCAACCAGTTGGCACCACGCCGGTACAGGTCTTGCACACCTTCGCCTTTGAGCATGGGCATGTCCATCTTCACGTTGTAGCCAATCCGGGTTTGGATGTAGGCCAGGTGGCGATAGCCTTCGGGGAAGGTGGCCAGGGCGGTTTGGTCAAGTTCGAGTTTGGCTGCAGGGTCGAGCGTGTCGATGCGGTCTTTTTCGTAAATCGGTTGGCGGTGCACCAGGCCCCAGCGGCCTTGGCGTTCCTCAAAAAAATCATAAAACCGCCCTGTACAGACCACATCACACAAGCAACCCTCGACCAAGCCGCGCTGGGAGATGGTCATTTTGGTTTGTGCAATGGCCCGTGTGCCTTGCACATCGATGGCCGAGCCGCCCAAAAAGTGCAGGATGCTCACACCCTTGTTCCAACCCTCGATGGTGACGCGGATAAAGTCCTCAAACGGGCCTTGAAACCACGTGGCCATCATCACGCCGTCGTCATGCCACACGGTGCGAAAGCGGTCCCACAGCCCAGCATCGCGGTAAACCGCCCAGTTTTCCACGAGCTGGCGGATGCGCAGTTGTTGTTGCATTTCTGGGGTCATGGCACGCTCGCTAAGTGGTGTGGGGTTGATGGAAGCGGCGCATCTTAGCCAATTTCTCCGCTCATGATGTAATCCGCCCAGCAATTTCATCAGGAGAGCCGAACATGTCCAAAACACTCATTCGCGGCGGCACCATTGTGTCGATGGATCCCCAGATTGGCGACTTGCCCCAAGGGGATGTGCTCATCGATGGCGAGCGCATCGCTGCCATTGCCCCACACATCCAAGCCGACGATGCCCAGGTGGTTGACGCCAGTGGCACCATCGTCATCCCCGGCTTGGTCAATGCCCATATGCACACCTGGCAAACGGGTTTGCGCGGCGTCGCCGCCAATTGGACGGTGATTGAATATTTCAAAAAGATGCACGCTGGATTGGCCACTTTGTTCCAGCCTTCTGACATCCTCATCGCCAACTTGGTGGGCGCGCTGAATCAAATCAACTGCGGCACCACCACTTTGGCCGATTGGTGCCACAACAACCCCACCCCGGCGCACACCGATGCGGGCATCGATGGTTTGGTCGCCTCTGGCATCCGAGCGGTCTTCTTTCACGGCTCACCCAAGCCCGACCCCAAGCCAGGACAAAAGCCCTTTTGGGAAGTGCCCCACCCGCGCAGCGAGGTCGAGCGCTTGCTCAAAACCCGCTTTGCCAGCAAAGATGGTCTGCTCTCTTTGGGTTTGGCCATTTTGGGCCCGCATTACTCAACCTACGACGTGGCGGTGGATGACTTCAAACTTGCCCGCGAGTTCGGTTTGATCGCCAGCATGCACTGTGCGGGTGCCGCCGCCCGTGTACCCGACGGTTGGGACCGATTGGCCAAAGAAGGCTTGCTGGGCGACAACAACAACATCGTTCACGGCAACGACTTGACCGATGCCCAGCTGCGCTTCATGCTCGATCAAGGGGTGAGTTTTTCTCTCACCCCGGAGACCGAAATGTTCCAAGGCCATGGGTTTGCCATTACCGGGCGGCTGCGCGCAATGGGCGCACAACCCTCTTTGGGCGTGGACTTGGAGTCGTGCATCAGCGGTGACATGTTCACCGTGGCGCGCATGGCGCTGGCCTCGCAACGTGCGTTTGACAACGCCCAGTCCAAGGTCGAGCATCAAAAATTGCCCGACACCACCACCATCAGTGCGCGCGAAGCGCTGGGTTGGATCACCCTGGAAGGGGCCAAGATGCTCAAGATGCAAGACCGCATTGGTTCTCTGACACCGGGCAAGCAGGCCGATATCGTGATGGTGCGCGCCGACGACCTGAACATGGTGCCAGTGCATGACCCTGTCTCCACTGTGGTGACCCAAACCAGCTTGGCCAACATCGACTCGGTGTGGGTGGCGGGTCAGGCCAAAAAACGCCACGGCAAGATGCTGTTCACCGATATGGTGCGCCAGCAAGCGGCGCTGGGGGCGTCTGGCCAGCGGATCATGCGCGACTTGAACAACTTGATCCAGAACCACTAAGGTTTACGCTGATTGAATCAGCGTTTTTTCTGCCTATGATGTTTGTTGATTGCATCAGGAGTAAACCATGACATTTTTCGCATCCCTTTCTCGTCGCTCAGTCTTGGCCCTGTCGGCCACGGCTGCCATGGGCCTGGGCTCGGCTGCCCTGGCCGCGCCCTCAGGCACGCCCGTCAAGGTGGGCGGTACCTTGGCCTTGACCGGTCCTTTGTCGGCCACGGCCCTGATCCACAAATTGGTGGGCGAGATTTATGTGGAAGAGTTGAACAAGAAAAACGGTTTGTTGGGCCGCCCTGTCGAGTGGGTGCTCAAAGACGACCAGTCCAAGCCCGATTTGGCCCGCACCTTGTATGAGCAAATTGTCACCGTGGACAAGGCCGATTTGCTGATTGGCCCTTACGCCACAGCCAATATTTTGTCGGCCATGGGCGTGGCCCAACGCTACAACAAGGTGCTGGTACACCACACCTTTGGCATTCCCAGCTTGGCCAAGTACGACATGCAATTTCCCACCTGGGCCACGGGTCCATCCCCTGAGGTGACTGGCCCCAATTTGGTGTTTGATGCCCTGGCTGCTGGCCCCAAGCCACCCAAAACCATCGCCATCGTCACGTCCAAATTTCCTTCGGTGCACTTCATGTCTGTGGGGGCGCGTGAGATCGCTAAAAAACGCGGTCTGACCGAGGTGCTGTATTTAGAGTGGGATTTCGGCAACCGAGACTTTGGTGCCATTGCCAGCCGCTTGAAAGAAGCCAAGCCCGACTTTATTTGGGGCGGTGTGATCGCCTTGGAGGGCATGCTGTTGCTTGACGCAATGAAGAAGATCGATTACGCCGCGCCGCAAATGTTCCACTTCCTGCCCGCACCTGGTCCCATGCTCAAGTCGCCCGATGCCAAAAGCGCTTTGGCCATGACGATTTTTGAGCAACACGCCCCGATGATGAGCAACTTTGGCGCCACCGAGTTTGCCAAGATCTTCAACGAGCGCGCCGCCAAAGCTGGTTTGCCCGACACCATGATCGACACCCAAGCGGCAGCTTCTTATGCCGCCTGGCAGGTGCTGGAAGCTGCGGTCAATGGTGCCAAGAGCTTTGATGACAAAGCCTTGGCTGCTTGGCTCAAAAAGAACACGGTCAACACCATCCAAGGCCCGATGCGCTTTGATGGCACCAACAACTATGGCGAAGACCTCTCCAAGGTCAAGCAGGTGCAAAACGGCGAATGGGTGGTGATTTGGCCCCGCGCCTCGGCCAAGCCCGGCGTGAAACATTTGCTGCCTTGATGCTTTTGACCTGAATGCAGTTTCCCAGCCTTGAGTTGCTCGGACAGTCTTTGCTGTCCGGGCTTTTTATCGGTGGCCTCTATGGTTTGCTCGGACTCGGTCTGAGCTTGTCTTGGGGCATGTTGCGCCAAATCAATTTGGCCCACTTTGCCCTGTCTTTTTTGGGCGCATACCTGACCTACCAACTGTCCAGCAGTTTTGGGCTGGACCCGTTGATCACCTTGGTCATCGTGGCCCCAGGTTTTTTTGTTTTTGGCATGGCCATGCACTGGGTGTTCGCCCGCTTCAAGGTCACGCCGTTCAATTCCTTGCTGGTGACCTTTGGTTTGACGGTCATCATCGAGAGTTTCATTCAGTGGGTGTGGACGGCCGATTACCGCAAGCTGGAGTCGCATTACGCCGATATCAAGTTCAAGATCGGTGCGATGTACATCCCCTTGCCCGAATTGCTCACCTTGCTGATTTCCGTGGGCTTGGCCCTGGCCACTTGGGCGGTGTTGCGCTACACCCCCATTGGCAAGGCGATGCGGGCGATGGCCGAAAACCCCAAGATGGCTGCCGCTTTTGGCGTCAATGAACCCATGTTGGCGCTGATGTTGTCGGGTGCGGCCTCGGCTTTTGCGGGGGTGGCGGGTGCTTGTCTGGCCCTCAGCTTCACTTTGGCGCCGTCGCAGATCTACGCATGGATTGGTGTGGTTTTTTCGGCGGTGATGATTGGCGGTTTGGGCAATCCGCTGGGCCCCTTGATCGCTGGCATCGTGATTGGCATGTCTGAGGCGGCCACCATGGCCGTCACCGCGCCCGCATGGGCGCCCTTGGTCTCTTTCTCCCTCTTGATTGCGGTGCTGCTCTTGCGGCCCGGAAAGATTTGATGTGAACAAGCGGGTCTTGGTCATGTTTGTGCTGGTGGGTGCGGCCCTGGCGGCCTTGCCCATGCTCAAGCTGCCTGCGTTTTACGAGTCCTTCTTGTACTTGATCTTTCACTGGGTGGTGTTGGCCACCTCATGGAATATTTTGTCGGGGTATTCGGGCTACTTCTCTTTTGGCCATGGCGCTTTTTTTGGCCTGGGCATGTACACCACGGCGGTATTGGCTGGTAAGTTTGATTGGCCCTTCCTCTACACCTTGCCCATGGCCGCGCTGGTGCCTGCTTTGTTTGGCGTGGGCCTGGGCGCGGTGGTGTTTCGCTTGCGGCGCTTGCGTGGTGAGTTGTTTGGCTTGCTCACCTTGGCTGTGACCTTTGTCATTGCCACCATCATCCTCAACACACCGATTGACGGCGGGCCCGGGGTTTATTTGTCGGCTGTGCCCATCCCCGCCATTGGGCCATCTCCATCGGCGACTTTTTACCTCTTGGCTTTGGCCTTGGTGTTGTTGGTGCTGTGGGTGGCTTACTACATTTACAACAACCGTTTGGGTTCGGGTTTGTTTGCCATCCACGACGATGAAGATGTGGCCGAGGTGCAAGGCGTGCCCACCTATCGTTTCAAGCTTCAAGCCTTGTCCATTTCTTGCGCTTTTGCCGGTGTGGCCGGCGGCGTCCATGCCTTATTCGTGTCGTACGTCACGGCCACCGAGGTGTTCAATATTGTGGTGCCGCTCAATGTGGTGTTGATGAGCGTGTTGGGCGGTTCGCGCCATTGGCTGGGCCCGGCTGTGGGAGCTACGGCGATCACGGCGCTGCTGTATGCCTTTACCGCGGGTGACTATGCCGTGGTGGGTCGCGCGGCCATTGGTGTGATTTTGATCGTGGTGATTTTGTTCATGCCCGATGGCATCTTGGGTCAATTGATCAAGCGCTTTAAAAGCCAACGCGCTTTGCCGCCCTTGCCCAAGCCTGTGGCTCCGGCGGTCATTGCCGCACGCGGCGAAGCGGGTGATGTGTTGCTGACCATTGACCATGTTTCCAAGTCCTTCAGTGGTGTGAAGGCCTTGCAGAATGTGAGCTTAGAGGCTCGGCGCGGCGAAATTTTGGGCTTGGTCGGCCCCAATGGTTCGGGCAAGTCGACCATGGTCAACGTCATCAGTGGTTTGTACAAGCCTGAGGCTGGGCGCATTCTCTTCCAAGGCGAAGACCTGGTGCCCTTGCCCTCATACCGCGCGGCCCATGCAGGCATTGCCCGCACCTACCAAATACCGCGGCCCTTTGTGAACCTCACGGTGTTGGAAAACACCACCTTGGCCGGCATGTTTGGCGGCACCCAGTTGTCGCGCGCTGATGCGGCGGCCCAGGCCATGTATTGGTTGGAGTTTGTTGGCTTGGCCGATCGGGCGCGGGCCTTGCCCACCGAGCTCAATTTGCACCAGCGCAAATTCTTGGAGTTGTCACGCGCTTTGGCCTCGGCCCCGCGGTTGGTCTTGCTCGACGAGGTTTTGGCCGGGCTCACGCCATCAGAAATCAACAATGCCGTGGCCCTGGTGCGCGAAATCCGCCAGCGCGGCTCGACCATCATTTTCATTGAACACAATATGCGCGCCGTCCTCGAACTGTGCGACCGTTTGATCGTGCTCAACCATGGCCAAGTCATTGCCAGCGGCATGCCGCGCGAGGTGATGAACGACCCGGCCGTGGTCAGCGCCTATTTGGGAACGCCCCATGGCTGATAACCCAGCTTTGTTCAGTGCCCACAGCTTGAATGTGTCGTATGGCGACGCGCCAGCGTTGTGGGACATTGACTTTCACATCAACGAAGGCGAGTTGGTCTCCATCGTGGGCCCCAATGGGGCGGGCAAAACCACCTTGATCAACACCGCCATGCGCTTGCTCCCCGTGCGCTCTGGCCGCTTGATGCTGCGCGACAAAGACGTGACCCGGCTCAGCGCCACACAAATGTGCAACCTCGATGTGTCCATCGTGCCCGAAGGACGCTTGCTGTTTGGTGGCATGACCGTGGAAGAAAACCTCGACATGGGTTGCTACCGCCCCTATGCCCGGCCCTTGCGCGCGCAAACATTGGCACGGGTTTACGATTTGTTTCCGATCCTGAAAGAGCGCCGCTGGCAAGCCGCTGGCACCTTGTCCGGTGGCCAGCAGCAAATGGTGGCCTTTGGCCGTGCGCTCATGGCCCACCCCCAATTGCTGCTGATCGACGAGCCCTCACTCGGCTTGGCCCCTTCGGTGGTGCAACAGGTGTTTGATGCCATTCGGCAAATTCATGCCAGTGGTGTATCTATTTTGCTGATTGAACAAAATGCCGCCCTGGCCTTGGATGT
>Ga0114960_10001366_pt1 | contig 19604 bp, 17 predicted proteins | sample C_130625_MF_Meta_FD_92637 | JGI IMG/M metagenome (GOLD analysis project Ga0114960, IMG submission 92637) | Freshwater microbial communities from Lake Croche, Canada to study carbon cycling - C_130625_MF_MetaG | ecosystem: Environmental > Aquatic > Freshwater > Lake | place: Lake Croche, Canada... | reverse complement strand
TAAAAAGATTATCTTTATGGATGAGATTCCTAAAGGAGCAACTGGAAAATTACAACGAATTGGTCTTGCAACTAAGCTAGGACTATAAATTAATATTAGAAAATGAGCCCTATAGCTTGTAATGCTTCTAAAAAGACCAAGCTGAAGCTTGGTCTTTTTATTTATTGGTGAGTCAAACCCCTCCAACTATTATTCAGCTTTGATTTGAGTAGCCTTCACAATTGGTGCAAATCGAATTAAGTCACCTTTTATCTGTTCACTAAATCTTTCAGGGGTTCCAACTGATGCAAAGATACCCATAGATAAGAGCTTCGCTCTTCCTTCCGGGGAATTCAGAATCTCATTTAATACCTCATTCAGTTTGGCAATAATCGGTTTAGGTGTTTTTGCTGGCGCTAATAATCCAACCCAATCATCAATCACGAAATCTCTAACACCACTCTCTATAAAGGTTGGAACATCGGGCATACTGGGACTCCGCTTTGCACTGGATACGGCAATAGCTTTAATTCTTCCAGAAGAAACATACTGATTTGCTCCAGCAACTGCTGTATAAACTAAGGGGATATTGCCGCCTAATAAATCGAGCAACGCCTGACCACCGCCCTTATATGGAATATGAACTAAATTGGCACCTGTCTTTTGCTTTAAGAGTTCTCCAGCAATATGTGGTGTTCCACCAGCGCCTGATGTTCCATAAGAGAGGCCATTGGAGTCTTTTTTAGATATAGCAATAACATCCGCCAAAGTCTTACCCTGAAAATCATTATTTGCTACAAGTATCAAAATAGCATCACCAATTTTTCCGATTGGTGCAAAATCTTTTACACTATCAAATGGAACTTTTTCAAAAAGTGAGGGGTTAATTGATAAAGTTCCTGCGTATCCTAATAACAAGGTGTAGCCGTCTGGCTCAGCTGTAGCAACCATATTCGAACCGATGTTCCCTGAGGCACCTGGTTTATTATCCGCGATGACTTGCTGCCCGAGTTTCAAGGAAAGCTGTTCTGCAATATAACGCCCCGAGGTATCCGTCACACCACCCGGTGTAAATGGAATGATTAAACGAATAGGTCGATTAGGATAGCTAGATTGACTAAAACTTGTCAATGGAAGGATCCCTATAAGTAAAAAAATGGCGGGTGAAAGATAACGGTAGAGTTTCATAGCTAGCCTTTAGTTTGTTTTATTTCGTCTCAACAAAACGCTTTTCAAATTCCCAAACATCTTCAAAGCCCATCAGCTTTGATAAGTCTCCAAAATCATATAAATCTACTGGATTATTGATAGATGATCCAGAATTATTAAAATGTTCATATACTTTAGTCATAGCCTGAACAGAAGCTAGCAAAGCGGTTACTGGAAAAATAGCAATCTTATAGCCTAATTGCTCTAACTCCAACTTAGAGAGAACCGGTGTCCTACCCTTTTCTACCATATTAGCAATTAAAGGATGATTTGGAAATGTCGTGCCAATGCGCCTCATTTCTTCTTCAGTTTCTGGAGATTCAATAAATAAAATATCTGCACCGGCTCTAGCATAAGCTTCACCACGTCTGAGTGCTTCATCTAAACCCAATGTCGTTCTGGCATCAGTTCTAGCAATGATTTTGAAGTTAGGGTCTGTGCGCGATGCAACTGCCACTTCAATCTTTTTAATCATATCCTCCATGGGAATCACTCTCCGCCCAGGAGTGTGTCCACACTTTTTCGGGAACTCTTGATCTTCTAACTGAATCGCAACGGCTCCAGCAGCTTCATATCCACGCATTGTATGACGAACATTTAATAAGCCACCATACCCAGTATCTCCATCTGCGATTAATGGCGTCTTTGCCATTTCTGCCATTGCCTTAACTCTACCAACCATCTCAGTATAGGTAGCCAAACCAGCATCTGGTAAGCCAAGCAATGAAGCGACAGTGCCATAACCCGTCATATAGAGTGCATCGAAATTCATGCGATCGGCCAAGCGTAACGAAACCATCTCATATACACCAGGTGCAACTATCAATCCGGGACTACTGAGTCGCTGGTTAAATAAATCTCTTTGAGTAGTCATATATCTCCATATTTATATATTTTTTCTATTGGCTCAAAAAAGTTCTTCTAATTGATAAATATTGTAAATTTTAAAAAAGCTTTTACCTAATATAAATTACAAGATCATTGTTACACAATGTAAAGCCCAAAAGAAAACCCCACCATTTCTGATGAGGATTTTATTGGCGGGCCTTAAGAGACTTGAACTATGGGCTCAATGAGTATAGAAAAACTTTATCTTTTTGTGCGTCAATTAAAATCTGGTCAGATGTAGGTTAAATTTTAAATACTTACTTTGTTGATTAAATTCAACCTATTTATTGCAATAAATTACGCAATTCTATCAATTGAGTTTTAGTATTATTCAGATGCAGTGATCCAACATTTGGGTATTCTAAATTAAGAATAACAAAAATTGCGCCCATCATGATAAAGGCGAACAGAAATGCTAGCATCCAATCATGCTCTTTCTTAATCACCATACTATAGCCACTTAAAAAAGATACTATTGCTATTAGAATAACAAGCGATCTCAAGATTAAAGCGGGGGGATGTACCTTCATTAATGACACCTGCTCCCCAAATGATTCATTCATCTTTTCAATACTTGTGAAGACATTACTCTTCGCAAGATCACGGGTCCTCAATGGCGCATCTAAGCTTGCATCGATGGCCTGAGATTTAATTTTGTTGAGTCGTTTTTGTTGATCATTAATACGAGCATTTAAAGTTTGTAAATTTTGCCAATCGTCATACAGTGTAATTTCATTATCCAAATAATCGAGAATTGAATTCTGGAGTTTTAATTGATCAGTTGCATTGAGTAATTGTGTGATTTGATATGCTGACGAAATAGCCCTGACCTCTTTTAATACTGCATTTTGTCGTTGACTAAAATGTTCAGTCGCTATTGAAAAACTAAATGCTATTAATAAAGCAGATATACCAAAAATTGCAGTTAAAAAGTCATCATGAATAGCTGGGACCTTATCTTTGGTGATTTTTTTTAATCTCCATTTACCAAACCAAGAACCAATAAACATAAATGCAACTATTGCGATGAAAAAAAATAGGGGGGCAAGCCCATATTTGACTTCTAAAATTTGCAATGTTTGTAGCATGTGGTTTCCAAAGTAATCGGGATGTATTTGAAACAAATTGTAAACCAGGCCTTAATAAAATCTATTTGACCATATTCCTGAGCAGTGTTTTTTACTTTTTTTGCAACAAAAGACAAGACCTGGCTAATCATCTAATATGAATATAGTTCAATTTTCATTACTTTTAAATTATGAGTTATCAACTGGTTTGGTTTAAGCGTGATTTTCGCTGTGAGGACCATACCGCTCTTGTCGAAGCTGCGAAGCTTGGCCCCATTCGATGCATTTACGTGCTTGAGCCAATGCTTTGGCTACAGCCAGATGTTTCCCTCCAACATTTTGAGTTCATTCGGGAGTGTCTTCAAGATCTTGATGCTCATACGTGCATTCTATTAAAGGTGTTCATTGAAAACTTTGATATTTTTAAAACCCAGTTCAATAAGCTTACATAGCAATATTTATATATTAGCTCTTTTAAGAGCTTCCTACTTAGTAGGGCGATGCATTGCGCAGATTTTATTACCAGCAGGATCTCTCAACCATGCGATATAAACAGTACCAGCAACACCCTCTCGATAACCTGGGTCACCCTCGCGTTTGTTTTATTAGTCTCAATAGCGCAGTCCTACCCCTTTGACTGCATCAATACAATTTGATATTTGAACTTTTAATCACTTTAGCCCACTTATCATTTTCACTTTTAATATAGGCTAAAAAATCTTTATTATTTAAATAGGCGCTATCAATTCCCAGCGCTTTAAACTGCGTCTGTACTTCAGTCGATTGAATTGCAAGATCAATCGCTTTATTTAATGTCTTCTCAATGGCTTCAGACGTTCCCAAAGGGCTCATTAATCCAAACCAAACCGTTGATTCAAAACCAGCTAAACCTTGCTCATTGAGTGTTTGAATATCTGGGGCAACAAAAGTTCTCTTTAAACCCGTAGATGCTAAAGCTTTTAGTTTTCCTGTATTCACATATTGCATCACCGTAGATGCAGGTACAAACATCACGGTTGTTCTTCCGGCAAGCAAGTCCGACATGGCGGCATTACTTCCCTGATAAGGAACATGGATCATCTTGACATCGGCCATCATCGAAAATAACATCGCGGCCATATGCAGTGCTGTGCCATTACCGGCACTGGCGTAGGCAATCTCACTAGGTTTGGCTTTTAATAACTGTATTAACTCATTGACGGTATTGACCCCAAGCGAAGGATGAACAACCAAAATATTAGGAACGCTACCAATCATACTTACAGCCGATAAATCTTTGGATAAATCAACTTCTGAAGATCCTTTTGCAACTGTATTAATGACATTTGCAATGGTACCTAAGTATAAGATGTAGCCGTCAGGTGGTGACAAAGAGACTTGCTTTGCGGCAACATTCGAACTACCTCCAGGCTTGTTTTCGACGATGACGGCTTGCCCTAAAATTTGCCCTAACTTATCCCCAACAACACGTGCGGCAACATCAGAAGAGCTTCCTGGTGCAAAACCCACAATAATCTTAATCGGCTTGGATGGAAAAGCGGGCTGTGCAGACGACTCAGAAGCTGCAAGCAGCGAATTAATTAAAAAAACCATCACGACCAACTGCGGAAAAATACGTTGAGTTATTTTCATTACGCTAAAAATTCTGCAGGTGTTTGCCCAAAAAAGCTGTTCAAAACGTCATAAACCATAAGATAGTTAGTCGTCTGAAAACTGGCATGCGCAGCTCCAGGCATCATGGCAAAGTGCTTATCTGGATTGGGTAATCGTCTAAAAAATTCAATCAAGTCATCTACACCTGCAATACCATCAAACTCACTTCTCATGATGATAGTTGGCACCACAACTTTTAAAGGGTCAATAAGTGGCAACTTCGTACACATATCAATGTATGTGCCAGTTGGCACAGAATCATCAAAAGCCAAAGAAGCGATTATAAAAGCATCGAGCATTTTTTGATCAGCCGTTCCAGGACGATCTCGATCAAAAACACTTTGAATCATTTCACGGTTATATGGTCGACGGTTGACACCAACAAGATTAGGAAGCATCTTCCTGCGTTCTACTAAAGTAGGGCTTCCTTCACCCGTCCATACAAAAGCATCTAGCGCTAATCGAGATACCCTTTCAGGGTGCCATTGTGTGAATAAAGCGGATTTCAAAGCCCCTGATGAAATTCCATATAGGAGCACTTGTTTTAATTTATCATGCTGCAAAATATAATCCGTCGCAGCCACAATATCCTGAGCACCATTTTCAACTCCACAATTGATGTTACGAGATTTATCAGATCTGCCATAACCTTCGTTATCTAAACACCAGGTGTCGTAACCCTTTGCAGCAAAAAAGTCCATCACCGATGACCATGGTCGCCCCTCTAAATGAAAATCAAAAGTGGGTTGTGAACACCAGGAGGATCCATGAATAAAAAGAATAGTGCCTTGATACGTTGTATTTAATGCGCGCTTTTTATTCCATAAAAAAAGCTTAACGCCATCTTTTGATATCCAATGTTCCTGACCTTGAACTAAAACATTACTAGTTTTCATGCAGTAATCTCCAAATTTTTATTATAAATTCTTGGTCAGTGTTATTTTTTTAAGTTTTTACTGAATTTTAAATACTATTTAATCTTAGCCTTCTACATCAATTTATATATAAGGTAATACCCTAAAGACATGAGTGATAATTTATATACTAAAAAAGCGTGGCAACTTATAACGCTCAAAAGAAAAACCCAGCTATCTCTAACTGGGTTTTTATTGGTGGGCCGTCAGGGACTTGAACCCCGGACCAAAGGATTATGAGTCCTCTGCTCTAACCAACTGAGCTAACGGCCCGTGTTGAAAGTTAATCTTCTTCTAAAAAGCTCTTTAATTTATCACTTCTACTTGGGTGACGCATCTTACGCAAAGCTTTAGCCTCAATTTGACGAATACGTTCACGCGTAACATCAAATTGCTTACCGACCTCTTCCAAAGTATGGTCAGTGCTCATTTCTATACCAAAACGCATTCTGAGTACTTTTGCTTCACGAGGTGTAAGTGAATCCAAAATATCTTTCACCACATCACGCATAGATTCATGCAACGCAGCTTCTGCTGGAGCTAAAGTATTTCCATCTTCAATAAAGTCTCCAAGATGTGAATCCTCATCATCACCAATCGGAGTTTCCATTGAGATAGGCTCTTTAGCAATCTTCATAATCTTACGAATCTTGTCTTCAGGAATCTCCATCTTCGCCGCTAAAGTTGCCGCATCTGGCTCGATACCAGTTTCTTGCAAAATCTGACGACTAATACGATTCATCTTATTAATCGTTTCGATCATGTGTACTGGAATACGAATCGTTCTTGCTTGATCAGCAATAGATCTAGTAATCGCTTGACGGATCCACCATGTTGCATAGGTAGAAAACTTATATCCACGGCGATACTCAAACTTATCAACCGCTTTCATGAGACCAATGTTTCCTTCTTGAATCAAATCAAGGAACTGTAGTCCGCGGTTGGTATATTTTTTCGCGATCGAAATAACTAAGCGTAAGTTTGCTACTGTCATTTCACGTTTCGCTTCACGCGTACGCTTCTCACCAGCAGTCATTTGCTTATGAACTTCTTTGAGCTCCGGTAAAGGGATAACCACTTTATTTTGCAAATCAATTAACTTTTGCTGCAGTTCTTGAATCGCTGGTACGTTTCTTTCTAATAGTGCCGAGTATGACTTAGTGTCTTTCAGAAGTGCATTTGTCCATAGAATATTCATGGTATTTTTAGGAAACTGCGCCAATACTTCTGCACGAGGTACACCAATCTTATCAACTAAGATACTCACAATCGCACGCTCTGTAGACCATACCTGATTTACTTGACCGCGAATGGTGTCACATAAACGCTCAACACTTTTTGCAGTAAATCTAAATCCAAGTAACTCGTTACGAATAACTGTTTGTGCTTTGATATAACTATCTGAGTTATATCCGTCACGGTCATAAGCACGACGCATCTTGTCAAACTGTGCGCGGATAATTGCAAACTTTTCTAAAGAAAGTTGCTTGAGCTCTTCTAGTTGCTTCGCAGATGCCGCTGAAGCGGCTGCGCCTGCAGCACCACCATCTTCATCATCATCCACAGACTCTTCATCAGACTCTAAGTCGAGATCAATTTCCTCAACAACAGCAGCAGATGCCATCGGAATATCTACCGCATTTGGATCAACTAAACCATCTACAAAATCATCTACTTGAATCGTACCAGTGGTAATTTGATCAGCTAAATCAATAATCTCGGCAATAGTCACAGGACATGCGGAGAGTGCCATCAACATGTCTTTTAAGCCTGCTTCAATTTTCTTGGCAATGACAATCTCATCTTCGCGAGTCAATAAATCGACTGTACCCATCTCACGCATATACATACGCACAGGATCAGTAGTTCTACCAAACTCTGAGTCTACGGCACCCAAAGCAGCTTCTGCTTCTTCTTCTGCCTCTTCATCTGAAGATGCTGTAATCGCATTTTCATTAAGGATTAATGTTTCTGCATCCGGAGCCTGCTCATAAACCATGATGCCAATATCGCTTAATAAAGCAATTAAGGTCTCTAACGAATCAGTGTCAGAAAGTTCATCTGACATCACATCGTTAATCTCACCATGAGTTAAATACCCACGGGATTTACCCATCTTAATCAAATGCTTTAATCGCGCACGGCGAAGCTCTTGTTGCTCTTCACTTCCTAATTTGGTGGCATTAAATTCAAGTAATAATGCTTTTTCTTTTGCCTTACGATCACGCGCCTTTTGACGATCAGTTCTAATATCCGCATTTGGATCCACCTCTGGCTTTGGTTTTGGTTTTCTGCCACGGGTTTTTTTAACTGGAACTTCTAACCCCAGCGCTGGATCTTCAACTGAAGCCGTCAACTCTAATTCTGTATCGACAGTTTCTTTAGGCTGTTTTTTCTCTTTCGGAACTTTCTCTTTCGGCGCAAATCCTTTGACTGGCGCCGCTAACTTTACTTCAGCCTTTGTTGGAGCACCCTTTTTAATAGGTGCCTTTGCTGCTGGCTTATTAATTAATTTTTTTGCAGGTGAGCTCACCACTGGCTTTGTTACTTTTTTTGCCACAGGCTTACTCACGACCACTTTTTTGGCAACGATTTTTCCTGTTGGTGTTTTAGTAACGACTTTTTTGATAATTTTTTTAGCACTTACTGCCTGAGTACTCTTCTTAACTGCCGCTACTGGTTTTTTCGGCATCGCTTTAACAACCTTAACAGCAGGTTTCTTCACACCTTTAGTTACAGGTGCGCTTTTTTTCGTAACTACAGTCTTCTTGGAGACGACTACAGGCTTCTTAACTATGGGCTTCTTTACTGTTTTTGCTGGTGTAGACTTTTTAGCTACGGTAGCTTTTGAAGTTGTTTTTTTAACTGGGATGGTCTTTGGCATATTCGCTAGATGTTAAAAATTAAAAGAGTTTTACTTAAATCACAACGTTTCTTGCAATAATGAAATCCCTGAGGGCCTTTAAAAGAACCCCTATCTCAGGCAAGTCTTTGAATTCAATATATATTTGATAGCCCTCTATTATACTGCCAAATTGACGTATTTTTCAACATCGAGGTACTTTTTATCTCTATAGGGTTATTTATTTAAATATTTTTTGTCTGCTTACCTGAAAGCTTTATTCCCAACTCTCGGTAGCGTGCCAAATCCTCTGGTTGGTCTCGTTTTTCATTAATTTTTTCAGTAATTTCAAGCATTTCTTTTTTGGCAGCTTCAATGTCTAGCTTTTTAAGCGCCCCATCTAGGTGTTTTTTTGCCTCTTCTAGACTAAATTCGGATTCAAATACCTTTTTAATTAAGGCTTCAAAATCGCTCGCCAAATCAGAACTCATCAGTGTGTTCTGAAATACCGCAAAGTTGGTGTCTTCCTTTACATCTTGGCACAGACTTAATAAATGTTGCATTACGACCTTAGCACGTGCTGAACGCTGCTGGGCAATATTCTCTAGAAGCACTTGATGCTCTTGCTTTAAGTTTTTTCCTAATTGCGGAAACTGAATCAATATCCACATCATTTGTATGACTAAAGTCGTAGGCGCAACCGGCCTTTGTTTTGCTAAGTTCTCTAAAGCACGTAATTCGGTCTTTTTCTTCCAGTCTTCTTTAGATCCCATCTTTTTAAAAGTAGGATCTGATACTTTTTCTTTTTTGACTATATCTACTTCTTGCGTAGATGGTAGGCCATAAAATTTTTCTAATTCCACCTGTGTCAAACCTAATCGCTTTGCAAGATCTCTTAAGATCTGAACCCGCAATGCAATGGGTGGCATTTTTTTAAAGTATTCTTTGGCTAAGTTTTGTGCTTGCGCCCTACCTTCGGCAGTACTCCAGTCTATATGCTCTCCTACTACATCAATAAAAAAACGGGATAGAGGCTGCGCTTTTTTTATTTCTAATTCAAACTTTTCCTGGCCATATGTCCTAATAAAACTATCGGGATCATGCTCTTCTGGTAAAAATAGGAATCGAATCTCTTTATCATCTGCTAATAAGGGAATAGATGCTTCAAACGCCCTTTTCGCGGCTTTTTTCCCTGCAGAGTCTCCATCAAAGGAAAAAACTACTCTGTCTGTATGTCTGAGTAACAGTTGTACATGATGGTCGGTACAAGCAGTTCCAAGAGTTGCTACCGCATTTGGAAAACCGGTTTGCGCAAGTGCTACCACATCCATATAGCCTTCACAAACTAATACATAATCTTTTTCACGTATATATTTTCTTGCTTCAAATAGGCCGTATAAGGTTTGTCCTTTTTTGAATAAACTGGTCTCAGGAGAATTTAGATATTTTGGCTCACCTTTATCAAGAATGCGTCCTCCAAAACCAATGACCTGTCCTTTTAAATTTCGTATCGGAAACATGATGCGATCACGAAAACGATCATATCTTTTTACTTTCATCGCTCCATCAGCTTCACCTTGTATCATCATTCCAGACTCTGATAGTAGCTTTGCGATAGCTTCGTTTTCATAGCTGCCAAATAACGCATCTAAATTTTGCCAAGCGTCAGGCGCATAACCCATACAAAATCTTTTGGCGATTTCTCCAGATAACCCACGCCCCTTAAGGTAGTTAATTGCACGTTGATTTTTTTTGAGCTGTTCCTGGTACCAACCCATTATTTTTTCCATGCTTTGCGTAAGTGCAATCGTTTGTTGGTGATCTACCACTTTTACAGCATCATTAACTTGCTGAGGCACTGTCAAGCCAACGGATTTCGCTAACTCTTCAATCGCATCGATAAAAGTAAGCCCAGCATATTCCATTAAAAAACTGATTGCACTACCGTGCGCTCCACATCCAAAACAGTGGTAAAACTGTTTGGTTTCGGATACGGAAAACGAGGGCGATTTTTCCTGATGAAATGGGCACAAACCTTGTAAATTTGCGCCTGCTTTTTTTAAAGTCACTGACTGACTAATGACAGTGACGATATCAACTCGATTTAAGACTTCATCAATGAATGCGCGTGGTATCAAACCATCTCCTTGTTACTTTTGTAAGGCGCTTTTAACCAACCCAGAAACTTTTCCCATATCTGCTTTACCTGCTAATTCAGCCTTCAATAAAGCAATCACTTTACCCATGTCTTGCGGACCGCTTGCCCCACTGGTTTGAACGGCTTTTTGAACAGCTGCCGTGATTTCAGCATCTGAAAGTTGAGCAGGCATATACGTCTGCAACAACTCAAGCTCAAAGGTTTCACCCGCAACTAAATCATCCCTTTTGGCCGCTTGATATTGGGTAATAGAATCCTTGCGTTGCTTAATCATCTTTTCAATAATGGCAATGATGTGTGAGTCGGTAAGCTCGATGCGCTCATCGACTTCTTTTTGTTTCATAGCAGCCAACAACAAACGAATTGCGTTAAGACGTTCTGTCTCTTTGCTGCGCATTGCATTTTTCATGTCATTGGTTATCTGTTCTTTTAAACTCATTTTTTCCTCTTTTTAAAAGTTGGTTTTCTCATTATGACAATAATTTTGAGAAACAAAAAAACCACCATTCTTACAATGGTGGTTCATATTTTAATTAATATGAGGACATGCTCTAAAACATGTCCCTAGGCACATTAATGCTATTAAATTAGTAAAGCTTCTTAGGCAACATTTGGCTACGAATGCGCTTATAGTGGCGCTTAGCAGCAGCTGCTTTTTTACGCTTACGTTCTGCCGTTGGTTTTTCATAAAACTCACGGGCACGTAAGTCCGTTAACAAACCATTTTTTTCAATGGTGCGTTTAAAACGGCGGAGAGCAACTTCAAATGGCTCATTTTCACGAAGGCGAATAGTGGTCATGCGATAAATTTTCTAAATAAACTAAAGACTATAAGTATATCATGAGAAAATCAAAATATGTACATATTAGGTATAGAAACTTCTTGTGATGAGACGGGCATTGCTGTCTATGATTCGAGCTTTTGGGAGGCGAATCAGCCTGCCCATCTTGGTCTTTTGGGTCAAAGTCTTTTTTCTCAAGTCAAAATGCATGAAATCTATGGTGGGGTCGTACCTGAACTTGCCTCTCGAGATCATATTCGCCTCAGTTTACCTCTCATTGATGATTGCTTAAGTAAGTCAGCCCTAACTATCTCCCAAATCGATGCTATTGCTTATACAAGGGGGCCTGGTCTTGCAGGCGCTTTGTTAGTGGGCACTTCAATTGCTAAATCGATGGCGTTTGCCCTGTCAAAGAAAATCATCGGAATTCACCATTTAGAAGGGCATCTTCTATCTCCATTGCTCAGTCCGGATCTTAAAACCTCTGAGACCAATCATCTTTTCCCGTTTCTTGCCCTTTTAGTGTCCGGTGGACATACTCAGTTAATGCTCGTTAAGGATATTGGGGACTACACAATCCTTGGGGAAACACTCGACGATGCCGCTGGGGAAGCTTTTGATAAAACCGCTAAATTACTTGGGCTTTCTTACCCTGGCGGGCCAGCCGTTTCGCAATTAGCTAGCCTAGGGATTCCTGGCAAATTTGTATTACCAAGGCCTCTTTTGCACTCGAAAAATTTGGATTTTTCTTTTGCAGGTCTTAAAACAGCCGTTTTAACCCAAACTAAAATAAAAACAAAAGATGGCTCAGCCATGGATGACCAATTTAAGGCGGACTTATCTCTCGCATTTGTTGAGGCAGTTGTGGAGGTTCTCAGTAAAAAAGTGCGCGATGCTATCTCAATCACTGGTTGCAAAACACTGGTTGTGGCAGGTGGTGTTGGTGCTAATACTCAATTAAGGGCTAGGTTATTGGCGCTAGGTCAAGAAACCCAAACGCAGGTTCTTTACCCACCTCTAGACTTGTGTACTGATAATGGGGCAATGATCGCTTTTGCTGGAGCCTTAAAACTTTTAAAAACCCCTAGTCTTGCTGAGTCTACGCTAGCCTTTGATGTCAATCCTCGCTGGCCGTTAGATCAAATTACCAACTAAGAACTAATGCTGGCAAATAGGCTGTGATTATGGATTGAACATCTGTAATGGCAATTTTACTCAAACTATCATTTTTTATGATATTCAAATTTTTATCGCCCAAGTACTCTAGTAATACTTCTTATTAGGGTTTGAAAAAGAAGTCGCGGATCGATTTTTCAATACCTTCTGCATCTAAACCGCATTGCGCCATCAATAAGCCTGGGTCTCCATGATCGATAAATTTATCCGGCAAACCAAGTTGCAAGAATGGCTTACAAATATTTAATTTCATTAAAAATTCTGCGCAAGCACTGCCAGCACCGCCAGCCACAACGCCATCCTCTAAGGATATAAACCCATCATATTCTTGCCCCATTTGTTGTAATAGTTGCTCATCTAGGGGTTTAACAAATCTCATATTGACCACAGTAGCATCAATGTTCTTGCCAACCTCTATCGCAGGATAAAGCAAGGTTCCAAAACATAGAATTGCTAATTTTTTGCCCGCCCCTTGTTGAGATAATCTCTCAATTTTTGCAACACCAACTGGCAATACTTCTAAACTAGTCAAGGGGGTGATCCCGGCACCAGTCCCTCGTGGATATCTCACGGCTGATGGATGGTTTAAGGAATATGCGGTTGATAGTAATTGGCGACAGTCCCGCTCATCTGCAGGGGTCATAATGACCATGTTCGGGATGCAGCGCAAGAAAGGTATGTCAAATGCACCAGCATGGGTGGCACCATCTGCACCGACAATTCCCGCTCGGTCTAGGGCAAATACAACGGGCAAATCTTGTAAAGCAACATCATGAATTAATTGGTCATAGCCTCTTTGTAAAAACGTGGAGTAAATGGCCACCACCGGCTTTAATCCCTCACAAGCAAGGCCTGCCGCGAATGTTACTGCATGTTGTTCAGCAATCCCAACATCGTAATATCGTTTAGGGAAGCGTTTTTCAAATTCAACTAAACCTGACCCTTCACGCATGGCTGGGGTGATTCCAATCAGCCGCTCATCAACTGCAGCCTGGTCACAAATCCATTCGCCAAATATCTGCGTAAAAGTTTTTTTTGCTGGCGTGCTTGTCGCTAAAATTCCTGTGCTTGGGTCAAATTTTCCTGGTCCGTGATATAGCACTGGGTCTGCTTCTGCAAGCTTATATCCCTGGCCCTTCTTCGTCACTATATGTAAAAATTGTGGGCCCTCTCCTGCTAAAGCTAACCTTTTTACATTTTGCAAAGTTGGCACTAATGAATCCAAGTCATGTCCATCGATTGGACCAATGTAATTAAATCCGAACTCTTCAAAAATAGTTCCTGGAACAACCATCCCTTTGGCATGCTCTTCAAGTCTTTTAGCAAATTCTCGTAATGGGGGTGCTATTGACAACACTGAATCTATTCCTTTTTTTGTGCTGGCATAAAAACTACCGCTCATTAATCTCGCTAAATAGCGATTGAGAGCTCCAACCGCTGGAGAAATAGACATGTCGTTATCGTTGAGTATCACAATCAGTGGTAAATCTTTATAAACGCCAGCATTGTTCAGTGCTTCAAATGCCATGCCCGCACTCATTGCGCCATCACCTATTACGGCTACTGCAACCTGTTTTTCATTTTTTGTCTGAAAGGCTCTTGCCATCCCCATTGCTGCAGAGATACTAGTAGAAGAATGTGCCGTTCCAAAGGTGTCGTAAATACTTTCTGAGCGGCGCGGAAATCCCGAAATACCACCTAATTTTCGCAAGGTATGCATCAATTCACGTCTACCTGTCAAAATTTTATGCGCATAACTTTGATGTCCAACATCCCAGATCAACCGATCGTCAGGAGTTTTAAACGCATAATGTAGCGCGATTGTTAGTTCCACTGTTCCCAAATTAGAGGACAAATGTCCTCCAGTACTAGAAACTGAGTCTAGAATAAATGCCCTTAACTCCTGTGCTAGCTGAGGTAAATCTTCGCGAGATAATTTTCGTAAATCATCCGGGGATTGAATTTGTTGCAACACATTCTCTTGCTTCATATTGATTTCATTTAATTCACTCATTTCAATGAGGAACATAACTTCAAAACGTCTATTATCTCTCAGGTCTCTATTTTATCCGAGTTGTCGCTGGCCTGTCGTTCAGGTAATCACGATTTTCTTGTAAAAGCCCATTGCACAATAGCCCGCATCGGATCGGCCTCGGCCCCCCAAATACTTAAAGCTTGAGTTGATTTGTCTAAAAGCTCTTTCGCATAGGCCTTGGATGCCTCTAAGCCCATAAAGCTGACAAATGTTGGTTTTTCTGCTTCTTGGTCCTTGCCTGCAGTTTTACCTAAGGCAGCAGAGTTCTGAGTCACATCTAAAATATCATCAGTTACCTGGAATCCTAGTCCAACATCCTGAGAAACCTGATCCAAAACCTTTGTCTGCTCAAGATCTAAACCTCCAAGAATTGCTCCCATACGAATTGCGCAATGTAGTAAAGCGCCTGTTTTTAAGCGATGCATCTTCTCAAGTGTTTCTAAATTTAATACTTTTCCAACACTAGCTAAATCAATGCTCTGACCTTTGCACATTCCTAGCCGTCCAGAATTTCGCGCTAACTCATCAATCAGTTGTACTTTGAGTTTTGCCGGAATCTGCATTTGCGCAATGACGCTATAGGCTTCACTTTGAAGTGCATCACCTACTAATATCGCTGTAGCTTCGTTATACATCTTATGTGTCGTGGGCTTACCTCGACGTAAATCATCATTGTCCATTGCTGGTAAGTCGTCGTGAACTAAGGAATAGGTATGGATGAACTCAATTGCAACCGCAGCAGCATCTACCTGTTCAATTGCTTGCATCTCTTTAGCTTGAGCAAGTCCCAATTGCCATGTTGCATAAATAAGCAATGGTCTTATTCTTTTTCCACCTGCACGAACTGCATATGCCATTGCCGATTGAAGTTGGTCTAATCCATCATCCACCGAGGGTATCGCATGTACTAAAGCGACTTCTACACGCTGATAATATTGTGCCTGCCAAGCTTGCCAATCAAACATTATTCTTCCTCAAATATTTTTACCTGTTGCTCTACTTGATCTAACAGCTTTTGACAAAGCTTGATCAGTTCAATTCCGCGCTTATAAGAGGCTAAGTTTTCTTCAAGTGGCATCTTTCCAGATTCCATCTCTTGTATTAATTTTTCTAATTCAGCAACAGCCTGCTCATAATTGAGTTCATTACCTAAATCGCTTGGCTCATTTTTTTTTGATGCTTTTGATGGCGGAGTTGGCATGCAATAAGACCTTTAATAAATAAGTAACATTAAGTGGATTAGTAAATTATATGGACTTCAAATTTCACTTTTAGTATAATGCTAGATTCCTTTCCAATATCGACATGTCGATGGTTGGATTGGTTATTCCGCTTAGCTTCGGCTGACTTTTTTTTCGGGGGTGGGGAGAATGACTAATCTGGCTACCGCGCAGCAGCTTGCGCCGTCCAATTTGCAGTTACCCGTTAGCGCCTATTTTGACGCTGCGTTGTTTGACAAAGAAATGGCCTTGCTTTTTGCAAATGGTCCAAAATATATCGGTCATGAACTCATGGTTCCTGAGATTGGTGATTACCAAACTCTAAGAACTGAAAATGAAGGCCGGGTACTTGTTCGTAATGAACAAGGTATAGAGCTTTTATCTAACGTATGTCGCCATCGTCAGGCCATTATGCTTAATGGCAGGGGTCAGGTTGATCATATCGTTTGCCCATTACACCGCTGGACATATAACTTAAACGGCGAGCTTTTAGGGGCTCCTCATTTTGGGGAAAATCCTTGCCTACATCTCGGCAAAAGTCCTCTGCAAAATTGGCAAGGCCTTCTTTTTGAAGGGCCTCGTGATGTTCATGCTGATTTAGCTCAATTAGGCGTTAAGGACCAATTAAACTTTGATGGCTACCTTCTCGACCATGTAGAGATTCACGAATGTAACTACAACTGGAAAACCTTTATTGAGGTTTATTTAGAAGATTATCATGTGGGACCTTTTCACCCGGGACTGGGTCAATTTGTGTCTTGTGATGATCTTTCTTGGGAATTTGGTTCTTGGCACAGCGTGCAAACGGTTGGTCTTAATAATCAACTCAAAAAACCTGGCTCCCATACCTACGCTAAATGGCATGATGCTGTTCTTCGTCATCATGGCGGCAAACTCCCTGAGTGTGGTGCTATTTGGTTAACCTATTATCCAAATGTGATGATCGAATGGTATCCAGGAGTTTTATGCATTTCCACCCTACAACCAATTGGCCCTAATAAAACCAGAAATATTGTTGAGTTTTATTACCCCGAAGAAATTGTCTGGTTTGAAAGAGAGTTTATCGAGGCAGAAAGAGCTGCTTATATGGAAACTTGTATCGAGGATGATGAAATCGCTCAGCGCATGGATGCGGGACGAGCTGCTTTATTGGCTAGAGGTCAGAATGAAGTGGGACCTTATCAAAGTCCAATGGAAGATGGCATGCAACATTTTCATGAGTGGTACCGCAACTGTATGAAGTTTTAATTAATGCCGGAATAGGGATAGGCCAATCACTAGGCCTACTCCACAAAGAATCAAACTAATTTGTTTAATCGATTCTTGAATATGTATACGCCGATTCATCTGTGGCATTAAATCGCTAACAGCAATATAGATAAAGCTACTCGAAGCAAATACCAATAAGTATGGTATCCATGCGAGGGATTGCTCTAAAAAGGCATATGCTAAAGCACCCCCAACAACCGCCAATAACGCACAAATAAAGTTATAGATTAAAGCGCGTTTTTTGCTAAACCCGGCATTAAGCAAGACCATGAAATTACCGATTTGCTGGGGTATTTCATGACCAATAATGGCAATCGCCGTCAAAATACCGATTTGTGGATTGGCAATAAATGCTGCGGCAATGAGTATGCCGTCCACAAAATTGTGTACGCCATCGCCTACTAAAATCATCCAACCACTTTTACCTGCCTCTTCGGCATCATGTCCAGCATGATGATTATGTCCATCGCCTTCATGGTGATGGTTGTGGCGAAGTAATGCAACTTTCTCCAGCATGAAGAAAAATAAAATTCCGCCCAAGAGTAATGAAAACAGTTGCGGCAAGGATGCGCTAGAGTCACTAAAAGCTTCTGGCAAAGAGTGTAAAAATGCTGTGGCTAATAATAGGCCCACAGAAAAACTAACCATATTCTCAACGATAGACGCTAAAAATTTAAAGGATAAAGTTGCCGCGGCTGTGATACTGATCACACCCGCTGATAATGTCGCCAAAACAATCCACAGTAATAACATATTATTTTCCATGTGGTTTAGTGCGCCTCTTCCCAATTATCGCCAATACCAATACCGACTTCGAGAGGAACGCGCAGGGTCGCTACATGAGTCATTAAATGCCGCAGTTGGGCTTTGACTAACTCCATCTCAGCTAGAGGAACCTCTAATATCAGCTCATCATGCACCTGCAGTAATAATTGCGTTTCTAATTTTTCCGATTCAAGCCAAGCTTGTACTGCAATCATCGAAAGTTTAATAAGGTCAGCAGCAGTGCCTTGCATAGGAGCATTAATCGCAGCTCGCTCAGCGCCTTGACGGCGCATCCCATTGGTGCTATTAATTTCAGGCAGCCATAATCTTCTACCAAATATCGTCTCTACATAACCCTTGTCTTTTGCTAACACTCTTGTATCCGCCATATATTGAGCAACGCCTGGATAGCGCCCAAAATATGTATCAATATAGGTTTGAGCTGCAGAACGATCAATCCCTAAACTACTCGCCAAACCAAAAGCACTCATGCCATAAATTAATCCAAAATTAATTACCTTTGCATATCGACGTTGCTCTGAACTTACTTGTTCAAGTTCAATTCCAAAAATTTCAGCGGCAGTTGCTTGATGAATATCCCGACCATTGGCAAACGCATCTAATAAATTTGCGTCCTGCGCGATATGCGCCATAATGCGCAATTCAATTTGTGAGTAGTCGGCCGATATCAACTGCCATCCTGGTCTTGCAATAAATGCTTCACGAATCTTACGACCTTCTTGGGTTCGAACTGGAATGTTTTGTAAGTTGGGCTCGTTAGATGCGAGCCTTCCTGTTGCTGCTACTGCTTGTGCATAATTGGTATGTACCCTGCCGGTCAGACTATCTGCCATACGCGGCAATTTTTCAACATAAGTTGACTGCAGCTTTGCCAAACTTCGATAATCTAGTATGCGTGAAGGGAGTGGGTAGTTTTCTGATAGTTTTTGTAATACCTCTTCATCCGTAGATGGAGCACCACCAGGTGTTTTTTTGATAATTGGTAACTTTTTAACCTGAAATAAGATTTCACCAATCTGTTTGGGCGATTGAATATTAAATGGCTGACCTGCTAATTCATAAATTTCTTTTTCTAACTCCAGCATGCGCATCCCAATGACTTGCCCTTGCTGAGATAGTTTTTGAGAGTCGATTAATATGCCATTACGCTCCATAATCGCAAGCACACGCATGGTCGGTAATTCGATGTCCTGATAAACATATCGTAGCTTTTCATCTGCTTCAATTTGTGCCCATAACTGGTGGTGAAGGCGTAACGTAATATCCGCGTCTTCAGCAGCATATTGCGTTGCTGTAGCTATATCAACCTGATCAAACCCAATTTGTGAAACTCCTTTGCCACACACTTCTTCAAATGTGGTCGTCTTCACCCCCAGGTGCCTCTGTGCCAAACCATCCATATCATGTGAGCGATGGGATTCATATACGTATGACTGCAATAAAGTATCGTGAACAATGCCTCGTAGATGAATGCCATGATTAGCCAGTATATGCAAATCAAATTTTAGATTTTGTCCAAGCTTGGGGGCGTTTGCATCTTCCAACCATGATCGCAAAAACTCTAAAGTGTCTTCACGATTTAATTGATCTTCATTCGTCATGTGCTTTAAGGGGATATAACAGGCC
>Ga0114960_10001365_pt1 | contig 19607 bp, 19 predicted proteins | sample C_130625_MF_Meta_FD_92637 | JGI IMG/M metagenome (GOLD analysis project Ga0114960, IMG submission 92637) | Freshwater microbial communities from Lake Croche, Canada to study carbon cycling - C_130625_MF_MetaG | ecosystem: Environmental > Aquatic > Freshwater > Lake | place: Lake Croche, Canada... | reverse complement strand
GTATTTGCCGGATTGGCATAATTACGAAAAAGTTTCAGATTACTATGTTTCAGCAAAAGAAACAGGAGGTGGTAGAGAAATAGTACCTTTTGAATTAACCTGGATAACATTATTACTAGGAATACCGAAGAGAGTTGTAGGGTTTTTTAAAAAAACTATAGAAATTGATGGCGCACCAAACATTGACGATACCTACAATCTATTAATGGATTACGGTAACAATATTTTTAATTTATCAGTAGATGTTGTATCGAGACATGCTACTCGAAGATTAGTCATTAATGGAGATAAAAAACAACTTTTTTGGAATTGGGATGATGATGTAATTAAAATATTTGATTCAGAAAGCTCCGAATGGAAATCTATAAGCTACGAAATTGTGGCTGCCCAAGACGGATATAATAAGAATATTACAGAACAAATGTATATTGATGAAATTGCGTCATTTGTTTCTGCAATGAATAAAGAAAGTATATTTCCTAATAGTTTAGAACACGATCATGCCGTTTTGAATATACTTTATTCAGTTGAAAATTCTGATCTTAATAATAAAATAATCTCCTTATAGTGATTGGAATCTTTATTACTGCAAGATTAGGTTCAACAAGACTATATCAAAAACATTTGATAGAAATTGAAGGCAAACCAATGATTAAATGGCTTGTAGATAGATATAATATAGGATTTCAAAATGAGATACAAGATCAAATAATCAAAATATTTATTACAACATCCAAAAATCAAGAAAATCTTTTATTTGATACAATTTTTGAAAATTCTAATATAGAAATATTCTATGGCGCAGATTCCAATATCCCTTTGAGACATTTAGAATGTGCAAAAGCTAATAATATCGATTATATTCTTTCAGTGGATGGTGATGATATTTTGTGTTCGATTGAAGCATCTAGAATAGTACTAAACAAATTATTAGAAACGGGGAATCTAGTAAAAACCATTGGTTTGCCATTGGGAATGAATGTAATGGGATATTCTACTTTGTTTCTCGAAAAATCATTAGAGCAAAATTCAATTGAAAAACTAGAAACGGGGTGGGGGAAAATTTTTGAAGAAAAAGATATAATTACAATAGAAATTGAAAATAATCTGAAATGTGAAAACATTAGAATGACTCTAGATTATAATGAAGATGTAATATTTTTTAATAATGTAATTACAGGAATAGGTAATGAAATTAATAGAATTTCAGACAAAGATTTGATTCTAAATATTAAAAAAAATGATTGGAGTAAAGCAAATAAAAATTTAAACGATACTTATTGGGAGTATTTTAATAATCAAAAAAACGAAGAAAAATAGTATATATGAAAGACGAGTATTCAAAAAAATTACATAATTTAATCCCAGGAGGTGCGCACACATATTCAAGGGGAGATGATCAATTTCCAACAAACACGCCTTCAATCTTTGTAAGAGGCGAAGGTGCATATATTTTTGATTTGAATGATGATGCGTATTTAGATTATGGAATGGGATTGCGTTCGGTAAATATTGGCTATGGTAATCGTGAAATTGCTGATGCAGCATATAATGAAATTATAAAAGGAAATAATTTAACAAGGGCTTCGATAACCGAATTAAAAGCCGCGGAATTATTTGTAGACTTAATTCCATCAGCTGAAATGGTAAAGTTTGCCAAACATGGTTCAACTGTAACTACGGCTGCTATTAAACTAGCAAGAGCCTATACAAGTAGAAAATTCATTGCTGTACCTGTTGAACAACCGTTTTTTTCGTTTGATGATTGGTTTATTGGGTCTACAGTAATAAAACTTGGCACTCTTGAAGAAGCAAGTAATTATACATTAAAGTTTAATTACAACAACATCGATTCGTTAAAGAAACTCTTTTTAGAATATCCTAATCAAATTGCAGCTGTAATGTTAGAACCTGCAACTATTCAGTCACCGTGTACAAATAACTGCAGTAATGAAAATAAAACATGTACAGGTTGTTCTAATATTGAAAACAACTTTTTACATCAAGTTCGTGAATTGACTAAGTTAAATGGAACATTAATGATTTTGGACGAAATGATCACTGGATTTAGATGGAATCTTAATGGAGCACAGACCAAATATAATGTAGTTCCTGACCTTTGTACTTTTGGAAAAGCGATGGCCAATGGTTTTGCAGTTGCCGCATTGGCAGGAAAAAGAGAAGTAATGAAACTGGGTGGAATTGAGGAGCTTGGAGCAGAGAGAATATTTTTAACTTCAACTACGCATGGGGCAGAAATGTCAGCATTGGGTGCATTTATTAAGACTGTTGAAATAATAAAAAGAGATAATGTAATTGAACATTATTGGATTTATGGAAAAGAACTAATGAAAGGAATGAATCAAATCGCTAAAGATTTAGATATAAACGAATATTTTTATGTTGAAGGTCATCCATGTTCACCTGCATATGTAACAAAAGACAAAACAGGTAATGTTTCAATGTCCTTCAGAACTTTATATGCACAAGAAATGGTAAAAAGTCGAATATTAATGCCATACATAGCAATTTCATTTGCACATAAAGAAAAAGAACTTTTAATTACACTCGAAGCTGTAAGGAAAGCGTTAGTAGTATATAAAAATGCTTTGGAAAATGGTATTGAAAAATTCTTAGAATCAGAAATTATTAAACCTGTCTTTAGACAATTTAATTAAGATTTATGTTTTCCATTAAAAATAAAATAATAGTTGTTACCGGTGGTAATGGGTTATTAGGTAAACAAATGATTACGACTTTCAGGGAAAATGGGGCTATAGCAATTTCAGTTGATATTAAATATGAACAACAAGGTGATGATGATTTTGTGATGGATATAACAAGTGAAAATTCAGTAAAAAGTGTTATTGGCACTATAGTAAAGAAATATAACAGAATTGATGGATGGGTAAATAATGCTTATCCAAGAACAATTGATTGGGGTAATAAATTTGAAAATATTGAATTTGAATCATGGCGTAAGAATGTAGATATGCATTTAAATGGATATTTTCTATGTAGTCAAGTTGTTTTAAATCAAATGAAAGTTCAAGGCTATGGCTCACTTATAAATATGTCGTCAATTTATGGGCTCATTGGACCAGATTTTACAATTTACGATGGTACCGAAATGACAATGCCTGCTGCATATTCAGCTATTAAGGGCGGTTTAAATAACCTTACCAGATACTTGGCTTCTTATTATGGTAAATATCAAGTTCGCATAAATACAATATCGCCAGGTGGAATCTTTGATAACCAACCTGAATCATTTGTAAATAATTATAATAAGAAAGTACCACTAAAAAGAATGGGAACACCCAGAGATATAGTTTCTGCTGTTTTTTATCTTTTAACCGATGAATCATCTTATGTGACAGGACATAATTTGGTTGTAGATGGAGGATGGACTATAATTTAAAATTTTTAAAAGTATGTTAACAATTGTTGGAGAAAGAGTAATACTTCGTGAATTCACCAAAGTAAATCTTTATGACAAAGATTATTACAATTGGCTTAGAGATATTGAAGTAATTAATGAACTATATAAAATAGATTACCTTTTATCTATTGAATTTGAGATAATCGAGTCTTATATTTTAGGCTTATTAAAATCCAAAAATGATTGTTTTTTTGCAATTTATAAAAAAGAATCAAATACATTTATAGGAACAGTAAAATTAGGCCACATAGACTGGAGAGCAGGTCATTGCGATATTGGTATTATGATTGGAGATAAAGATTCTAGAGGAACTGGACTAAGTAAAGAAATTATAAAACTAGCTGTAAATTATGCTTTTGATAAATTATCCATTAGAAAAATAACTGCCGGCACAAGTCAAAAAAATATACCAATGCAAAAATGTTTTGAAGGACTAGGATTTAGCAAAGATGGCCAATTAAGAAAACATCTATTAATCGATGGTGAGTTTTGTGACCATTTATTATATAGCTTATTTAAACAAGAGTTAAAATAAAAATTAATAATATGCAATATTGTAAAAATTGTTTGATGCCTGAGACAAGACCAAGAATTCAATTTGATGAGAAAGGTATTTGTAATGCTTGTGGATGGTCTGAAGAGAAAAAAATTGACATTAATTGGAGTTCTAGACAAGAAGAACTGCATACTTTAGTTAATTTTGCAAAGCAAAGAAATACAGAATCTTTTGATGTTATAGCACCATCAAGTGGAGGTAAAGACAGTAGCTATGTGGCATATAAACTAAAAGAATTAGGACTTAACCCACTTACAATAACATTAAAGCCGCCATTGCCATTTGAAATTGGTGAAAAAAACTTAGAAAATTTTATAAATAGCGGATTTGATCATATTCACATAACTCCAAATTACGAACTTGGTTCACAAATTGCTAAAAAAGCATTTATTGAACAAGGCCAACCAATGTTTGCTTGGATTATGAGTGTGCAAACTGCAATATTTAGATGTGCTGTATTATTTGATATTCCTTTAGTAATGTTCGGAGAGGAGGGGGAAGTGGAATACGGAGGAAGTAGTAAATTAAAAAACAAAGCAACTTATAATTTAGAAGATAGTATAAAATTATATTTAAGTGGTCAAGATCCTAGAGATTTTACAAATAATCAATTTACTGATAAACAATTATATTGGTGGAGGTATCCAAGTACTGAAGATTTTAAAAAATTAAATCCATCGATTGCACATTGGTCATATTTTGAAAATTGGGACCCATATAGAAACTATATGGTTGCAAAAGATAAATATGGACTTGAAGAGTCCAAAGAAAGATCACTTGGTACTTATACAAATTTTGCACAAACAGATACAAAATTATATGATTTACATGCATATTTAATGTTTTTAAAATTTGGATTTGGCCGTTGCACTCAAGATGTTGGAATTGATATTAGAAGAGGTGCACTTACGAGAAAACAAGGACTTGAATTAGTCAGATTATATGATGGAGAATATCCAGAGCCATATATTGATGATTATCTAAATTATTTCAAAATGAGTATGGAAGAATTTGATAATGTTCTAGATACTTTCGCGAATAAAAATATTTTACAAAAAGTAAATGGAAAGTGGAGATTAATAAATAAGCCAGAATAATTTTAGAATATGAAGGTAGGAATTATTAATTATGGAATGGGAAATCTTTACTCAGTTAAATCAGCATTGAATTTCCTTAAATGCGATAACGAATTCGTAAACAGACCCCAAGACTTAATTAAATTTTCAAAATTAATCTTACCTGGGGTTGGTTCTTTTAATCAAGCAATAAAAAATATAGAGAACCAAGGATGGCTTGATGAAATTAAGGAAATGGCAATAGTTAAGCAGTTGCCGATATTAGGGATTTGTTTAGGGATGCACTTGATGGCTGATATCGGGAAAGAAGATGGGGTAGCTAATGGCTTAGGTTTTATAGAAGGTGTTATTGATAAATTTTCAGTTGATAATTTATCAATAAAAATTCCTCATGTTGGGTTTAATAGAGTTAATTTCAAAAACGATGATGTACTTTTTAGAAATTTTAATAAAGAGTATGCAGATTTTTATTTTGTTCATTCATACAGATTAAAACAAACCCAAAATGATATTAAAGTATCTGAATGTTTCTATGGAGAAAAATTTGTATCAAGCTTTAATAGTAATAATATATACGGAACTCAATTCCATCCAGAAAAAAGTCAAGGAAATGGATTAATTGTCTTAAAAAATTTTATAAATATTTAAAAATTGTTAAAGAAAAGATTAATTTTCACAATACTATTACAAAACAATAAAATTGTTTTAAGCAGAAACTTTAAATTGCAAAGTGTTGGAAATATAGAGTGGGTGATTGAAAATTTCAATATAGATTCACTCTTCAACTCGATTGATGAATTAGTAATTATAAATACTAATAGATTTGAAGAGGATTTTTCAATTTTTTGTGAACAAGTTGCAAATTTCTCAAAAAACTGCTTTATGCCAATTGCAGCAGGAGGAGGTATAATTTCGGAATCACACGCAAATAATATATTAAATTCTGGAGCAGATAAAATTATCGTAAATACCATTCTTTTTGAAAATCCAGATTTGGTAAAATCGTTAATTAGGAAATATGGAAGTCAATGTATCGTAGCATCAATAGATTATAAAATAGTAGATGGAGACCGTATTGTATTTATTAAGAACGGGACCTTCAATACTGAACTTGAACTTTCAAAAGTTATTAAAAATATAATTAATCTGGGAGTTGGTGAAATATATCTTACATCTATAGATAGAGATGGAACCGGATTAGGTTATGATTTGGAAGGTCTAAACAAAGTAGTAAGTATGTCAACAATCCCTGTAATTGCATCTGGTGGAATTGGTAAGATAGAGCAATTTACTGAAGGCATTTTGACATGCAATGTTGAAGGGGTATCTACCGCGAACCTATTTAATTTTGTTGGGGATGCATTATTTGACGCCCGAAAACATTTAATTGATTCTGGGATTGATATTGCTGTATGGGAAAAGATTCACAAATAAATTCTATGGTTGATTTACTGATAAATTACGAACATAAGGTACGAGAGATTGAATCATTGTGTTTGATTAAAATAGAAATGGAGAAAAGAGGTTTCTCTGTTGAATTTAATTGTACGTATGATGAAGATCGTGTAAGGTTTAAATACTTTAAAAAGGCTAAAGTTGTTGTTTCATCAACTTTATATAATGATGCTTGTCTTTTCGAATTTGTATATAGAATTTCAGGATTTTGTAAAAAAGTTGTCAATCTTCAATGGGAACAATCTCTTACAAACTTTGATGAGTCAAACAAAGATTTTTACCAGAATCCAGTAGGATTTGCTAAAGAAGCTGTTCATCTATGTTGGGGAGAAGCCTCCAAAAATAGGTTATTAAAGCATGGTGTTCCTAATGATCGTGCTATAGTAGTAGGCCCAATTCAAATGGACTTATTAAATCCAATCTTTCTAAATTATTATGATAAAAAAAAGGGGATAGCTAATAAATTCAATTTAGACGACTCTAAAGAATGGATACTATTTATATCAAGTTTCACATATACTAATATGACAAAAGAAACTTATCAAGAAGAGTTAAAATGCTACGGTGAAAGATTAAACGATTTTAAGGAGCTATCTACAATTTCAAAAAATGAAATTCTAAAATGGCTTGAAGATGTATTAAAACTATATCCTAATAAAATATTTATATACAGACCTCATCCAAGTGAAAAATCAGATGAAAGGTTGATCAAACTATTAGAATTATATGATAATTTTAAAGTGATTAGTGAATTATCAGTAAAGCAGTGGATTAAAACATCAGAAAAAATATTCACTTGGTATAGTACTTCTGCAGCAGAGGTATACTTTTCCGGTAAAAATTGTCAAATTTTAAGACCCTTTGCAATCCCTTTTGATTGGGAAGTGACGATTTATAACCAAAGTAAAAATATTACTAAATTTAATGACTTTGTTTTTTCTATAGATAATACTATAGAAGAATTCCCACTTGATCTCAATGTATTAAATTCTTATTATAATATAAACACAGCTGTTACAACCACAAATAGAATATGTGACATACTTGAGGAAATGATTTTGACAAATAAATTTGATATGAGAAAATATAAAACAAATTTAAGATTATATATTTTTCTTCAAAGATTTAGACATCGATTTAATTTTCTTATTAAAGAAGCACTAACAAAACATAATTTTCTTTCTAGGTTTTTTAATTTAAAAATTATAAATAATAAATTAGTATCGCATGTTTCAATAATGAATAGAATGAAAAACGACAGAATAAAAAATCAAGTATCGGAATTGGAATTATCGACAATCATATCTAAAATAAAATTATGTTTCAATGAATAATATTGAAACCCAAAATGAAAATAAAAATATAATTGAAAAAATAATAAAATTTTCAATTCCATCATTTGCAAGTTTTTTTATTAATATTTTATCTGCAATAATGGTAACAAGATATTTTGCACCATCTGATTACGGGTTAATAAATACTTTTATTGCAACTTCTACATTTTTAATGTCTATTATCTGTCTAGGACTTGATAGCGGTTTTATAAGGTATTTTTTTGATTTGCCAACAGGGATTGACAAGAAGGAGCTTTTTTCAATAAGTATATTGATACCAATTTTTACTTTATTATCTTTCTCAATAATAGCTTTTTTATTCTTTTCTCACAATCTGTCAATTTTAATTTTTGGATTTGAAAGTAAATATTTATTATTTTTATTAGTTATAAATATTCTTTCATCAACATTTATCAGATTTTTATCAATTCTTTTTAGAATGGATGGAAATACCTTTTCATATTCAATAATTATAATTGGGGCTCAATTAGCATTAAAAGGAGCTTTGATTTTTGCAGCATTAACACATCCCAATATAATTTTTTCGTTAAATAGTATTGTCTTATCGACAATAGTTGTAATTATATTTTTCTTTTCATTGAATTACAAGAATTTGTTTCCTAAAGAAATCAACTTTTTTAATAATTTCAAGAATTTATCCGATTTCTTTAAATATTCATTATACTCTTGGCCGGTTCCAACTTTGTTATATTTTAATGCGTTAGCAACATTATTAATAATTAGATACAAAATAGGGGGTGATGCGGTAGGTTTATTTTCGTCTGTTAGTGTATTTGTAGGTTTAATTGGAGTATTGCAAACAGGCTTTTCTACATTTTGGTCAGGATTTATGTATGAGAATTTTGAAAAAAAACAAGATCAAATAAAAAAAATCAATAATATTGTTTTATTTATCACAGTATTATTATTGATAGGCTTTGTGTTTTTTAGAGATATAATTTATTATCTAATTGGAAAAAATTACCATGAAACTAAATCATATTTTGCAATTCTGTTAGTTTATCCAATAATGCTAATTTTAACAGAAACCACATCATACGGCATTAGTATAGCAAAAAAATCGCGTTTAATGCTCTTTATTACATTTATTACAATTCTATTCAATATAATGCTAACATGGATTTTAATACCAAAATTTGGTATCTTAGGAGTAGCGATAGCTTCATCTATGTCTGGATTATTCTTTTTTTCTTTACAAACATATTATGGACAAAAATATTATTCAAGTGTGCAAAGTATAAGAAAAATCATTTTTACAGTATTATCTATTTTCACAATTGCTTATGTTAATCTTGTTTTAACACATTCAATATTTTTATTATCAATTTTTTGCATCCTTTTTTTATTTCTTACATTATATATAAATAAAAATGTAGTAATATTTCTATTAAAAGCAATAAATCTTAAATTAAGATTACTTAATGCTAAATAAATACAATAAAACTAATGTAATACTAATAATGGCTATTATATTGTTTCCATTACAGAAAATAGCCATTTTGTTAATGGGTTCCAGATATGATCTCACTGCTTTTATGTTGTTATTTTTGAGTTTATATTCTTACATTTTTTTTAATAAATCAACATTATCTAAAATTATATTCTTATCTTTTTTTGCAATACAAATCTTAACAACTTTATATTTTAATATTGCACCTTACTATAGATTTATTTCTGGTATAGTATGGTTAGGTGGCTTGTTGTTATTAATATTAGGAGGGAAAAATATTTTATATAGCCAAAAATTAATAGCTAAAGCGATTATAACAGTTTTAATTATAACATCGGTTTATATCTTCTTTGAAGGATTTATTTTACAAGTTGATAGACCTCAAGCTTGGTTTTATGAGCCTTCTTTTGCTGGTTTATGTTTATACAGTGGAGCAGCAGGTCTTTTGATTTCATTAATTCTCGTTAAACAAAACAAAAGAATGAGAAATTTATTATTAATTTGTCTCATAATATTATTAACAGCCGCTGTTTTGTCCTTCTCAATGCACTTTATAACGTTTGTTGTATCAATTGGTCTTTTTTTTATTTTTCTATTACCTTTATTAATTACAATTGATTTTAAAAAAGTATTTCTTTTCTTATCATTTGGTGTATTAATATTGGTACTTGGATTAAATTTATTTTTATCAACACATTTTCAATCAAGAACTGACATTTCTGATCCCACTAATCTATCTTTACTTGCATGGCTTCAAGGATTTGATCAAATGACAGCCTCAATAGGTAAATCTCCAATTTTTGGTCTTGGTTTGGGTTCCACTGGTAATTTCAATTTTAAATCAGACTATTCAGATATTTTACAGTCTGTCGGAAAGTCAGACTTAACACTTAATGATGCATTTTCATTGGGATTTCGTTTAATTATTGAAATTGGTATTCTTTTCTTTATCCTTCTATTATTCTATCTTAAATATAAAATCAACAGTTTTAAAAATTTTTATTCAAAAAATAAAAAGTATGGTATTAATACGCCAACCCCTATAATTTTTAATTTTGTTTTCTCAATTACTGTAATTTTAGGATGTTTTTTAAAAGAACCTCTTTACCCACAATCCTTTTTGTACTTAAGTGTTTTTCTAGTTGCATCCATTCCATTTTATTTTAAACATAATGAGGATATAAATATATAGTAGTGATAACACTTTTTATAGGAACATACGCAGATAAAAATTTAATCGAAATAATTAATAAAAAATCTGATAATTCTGCACAAATTTCAATCGCAGCAATAAAATTTTCTAAATTAATTTCAGAAGGCCTTGATTTTAATGTTTCTAATAATGTCAATTTGTTTTTAGTACCAATTGGAATGTATCCAAGATCTCCAATTGTTTTATTTACAAATAACAAAGAAGAAAATAATTATTATATACCTTTTATTAATATACTAATTTTTAAACAAATTAGTATTACAATCTATACATTAATTTTTATTACACTTTGGCATATAAAAAATTTCAATAAAAAGAAAATAATAATATTCGGATTTTTATATTTACCCTTTTTAGTATCATCGTTTCCATTCAAATATTTTAAAAAGACAAAAATAGTTTCTTTTGTCCCAGATTTACCCAAATACGAATTCACATATAGTTCAACGAAATTTTCATTTAAAAAGTATCTAATTCCAATTTATATAAGTTTTACAAATTTCTTTACCAACATCAATGACTATTATGTATTTATTACAAGATATATGGAAAATCATTTTCCTAATAAACCACATTTAATAATAGAAGGATTTACAGATTCAAATTTATTAAATGTTGAAGATGATGTTTTTAAAGAAAACAAGAATGCAATAATGTATGCAGGAGCATTATTTGAAAAATTTGGATTAAAAATTTTAATTGAAGCATTCATTGAAATCCCCGGAGATTATGAGTTATGGTTATTTGGTTATGGTGACTTAGACAACTATATAGTAGAAAAATCATTATTAGATAAACGTATAAAATATTTTGGCAATGTTTCAAATGAACAAGTACTACAATATGAAAAAAAAGCAAAATTACTTGTAAATCCAAGACCAATTACTTTTGAATTCACAAAATATTCCTTTCCTTCAAAAATACTTGAATATATGTGTTCAGGCACCCCAGTTCTAACTACCAGACTACCTGGTATCCCTGATGATTATAATGATAAATTATTCTTTTCTATTGATGATAGTTTTTATAATTTCAAAAACGCCTTAACTAAATATTTAAATTATACAGACGATGATTTAAAATATTTTGGCTCATTAGCGAAAAAATTTGCTTTGAATGAAAAAAATAACAAAATACAAATTTCAAAACTAATCTTAGATTTTAAAGCATTAAACTATTAACAAAGTGCCTAAAATTATTCAAATTTGTGTCTCAGGCAATACAGGCTCAATCGGAAGATTTGCAGAGATGATCGGGAATCGGGCAATTAATTCCGGCTGGGATAGTTATATAGCATATGCAAGAAATACCAGAAAGAGTAGTTCAAAAATTATTAAAATTGGTAATTTTGCTGATATAATATTTCACGGTATTTTAACGAGAATTTTCGATTTACATGGCCTTGGCTCAAAAATAGCTACAAAAAATTTGATTAAAAGAATCAAAGAAATACAGCCAAATATTATACATCTCCATAATTTACATGGTTATTACCTTAATTTTCCGATATTATTTAAATATCTATCAATCGCAAATATTCCTGTTGTATGGACACTACATGACTGTTGGTCTTTTACTGGTCATTGCGCTCATTTTGATAATATTGGTTGTTCTAAATGGACTTCAATATGTAATAACTGTCCTCAATCAAACTCATACCCTTCAAGTTATTTTTTAGATAATTCAAGTAGAAATTATTTATTAAAAAAACGTTACTTTAATTCAATAAAAAATTTGAAAATTATAACCGTTTCAAAATGGCTTGACAATAAAATTAAATATTCATTTTTACAAAATATAAAACCTGAATTAATCTATAACGGTATAAATCTTGATTTATTTAGACCAAATGTTACAAATAAAGCCATATACAACATAGAATTAAAAAATCATTTTATAATACTTGGGGTTGCTAATCCATGGAGTGAAAATAAAGGATTCAACGATTTTATTAAATTAAGCACATTATTGCCATCTAGTATCAAAATTATTTTAGTTGGTTTAGATCAAAAACAAATTGATAAACTACCATCCAATATTTTAGGTTTAAAAAAAACTGATAACCAAATCGAATTAATTAATTTATATAACGTTGCTGATTTATTTATAAATTTTTCATCAGAAGAGTCATTTGGACTTACAACAGCTGAGGCTTTGGCATGTGGTACTCCAGTATTAGTCTATAATGCTACTGCTAGTCCAGAATTAATTGACTCGGAAACAGGTTTCGTTGTTGAAAAAGGCGATTACGATAAAGTTTTAACGTGTATTGAATTAGTAAAATTAAACGGTAAAAAATTCTATATCGAAAAATGTCGCAAGAGAGCGATTGATTTATTTAATTTAAATGACACATTGAATAATTATTTCAAATTATATTCTAATCTAAACGACAATCAATTGAATAAACAACAAATAAATATATGATGGAAATAAACAAAACTTTATTAATTACTGGTGGTACCGGCTCTTTTGGTAATGCAGTTTTAAACAGATTCCTTAACACTGACTATTTTTCAGAAATTAGAATATTCAGTAGAGATGAAAAAAAACAAGACGACTTACGCAAAAGAGTAAATAACAATAAAGTCAAATTTTACATCGGAGATGTTCGTGATCGCGATAGTTTAATGCCAGCAATTAAAGGTGTTGATTATATTTTTCATGCAGCTGCATTAAAACAAGTGCCATCATGTGAATTCTTTCCCTTAGAAGCGGTAAAAACTAACATAATAGGAACTGATAATGTACTTACTGTAGCTCAAGAGTATGAAGTAAAAAAAGTAGTAGTTCTAAGTACTGATAAAGCTGCCTATCCAATTAATGCAATGGGAATGTCAAAAGCATTGATGGAAAAAGTAATGGTGGCTAAATCTAGAATATTGGATGTTAATAAAACAATTTTCTGTGGAACTAGATACGGAAATGTTATGGCTTCAAGAGGATCAGTTATTCCATTGTTTATTGATCAAATTAAAGAAAACAAAGCGTTAACACTGACCGATCCGAATATGACACGCTTTATGATGACATTGGAAGATGCAGTAGATCTGGTACTTTATGCATTTGAACACGCTAATCAGGGTGATTTGTTTGTTCAAAAAGCACCATCCGCAACAGTAGGTACTTTAGCTCAGGCCTTAATAGAATTATATAAATCATCTAGTGAAATTAAGGTTATAGGCACAAGACATGGTGAAAAATTGTACGAAACACTTGTAAATAGAGAGGACATGACCAAAGCAGAAGATCTTGGTGAATACTATAGAATTCCTGCAGATAATAGAGACTTAAACTATGAACAGTATTTTTCAGAGGGTATGCCAGATATAGCTAATCTCAATGAATATCATTCACATAATACATCTATTTTGAATGTTGAAGGAATGAAACAGTTATTATTAAAACTGCCTATTATCAGAAAGGATATACTAGGCGAAGTGGACGCAATTCAATATCCTTATTAGTTATGATTAAAGTTGGTGTGACAGGATCTAATGGTTTTATAGGATGGCATTTATGCCATACATTAGAACTACATCCAGATAAATATCAATTAATTGAATTCAATAGAGACTGGTTTCAAGATGCTATTAAATTGGACACTTTCGTATCAAAATGTGATATTATTGTACATTTAGCGGGGTTAAATCGTCATAGTGAAGAAAGTGCAATTTATAATACAAATGTAGGATTGGCTGAAAGATTAATAGAATCTTTTAATAGGACAAGTTTTAAGGGTCAAGTTATATTTTCTTCATCAACACAGGAGGAGAGAAATAACACATTTGGAAATTCTAAAAAAGTAGCAAGAGAATTTTTTGCAAATTGGGCAAATATATCACAAGGAAAATTTCAGGGTTTAATCATTCCAAATGTTTTTGGAGCTTTTGGCGTACCATTTTATAATTCAGTTGTATCAACATTTTGCCATCAGTTAATAAATAATGAAGAACCCAAAATTGAAACTGATGCCACACTCAACCTAATATATATAAATGATCTTGTAAAAAATATAGTTGAATTATTCAATACAGCATCTAAAGAAAATGTCATTATAGCGTATACAGATACACTTAAGGTTTCTGAAATATTAGAGTTATTACTACAGTACAAAAATAAGTATTTTAAAAATGGACAAATTCCCATCTTCAAAAATCAGTTCGAATTAAACCTATTTAATACCTTTAGATCTTACTTTAATTTGAATACATATTTCCCAATTAAGTATAAAAATAATATTGACGAAAGGGGAAATTTCGTTGAAATAATAAGACTGGAAACGGGAGGTCAGGTTTCATTTTCTACCACAAAAAATGGAATTACCAGAGGAAATCATTTCCATACTAGAAAAATAGAAAGATTTTCTGTAATAAAAGGTAAAGCTCTAATCCAATTAAGAAAAACAGGAACAAACCAAGTATTTGATTATTTCTTGTCTGGAGAAGAGCCGGCATATGTAGACATGCCAATATGGTATACGCATAATATTAAAAACATAGGGGAAGAGGAATTATACACCATATTTTGGATCAATGAGTTTTATGATGCAAACGATCCAGACACTTACTTTGAAAAAGTATAAATAGATAAAACAATGAATCAGCGCTTAAAAGTAATGACAGTAGTAGGCACAAGACCTGAAATTATCAGATTAGCAAGGGTAATGAGTGCTTTAGATAATTCAAAAGCAATTGAACATATTATTGTTCATACTGGACAAAATTATGATTATGAATTGAATCAAATATTCTTTGATGACTTGAAAATTCGCAAACCTGATTACTTTTTAAATGCTGCTGGAACAACTGCGACTGAGACAATTGGGAAAATTTTAATTACAATTGACCCATTATTAGAGGAAGTCAAACCTGATGCATTTTTAGTATTAGGAGATACGAATAGTTGCTTGTGCGCAATTCCGGCTAAAAAAAGACATATACCCATCTTCCACATGGAAGCTGGAAATAGATGTTTTGACCAACGTGTACCAGAAGAAACAAATCGAAAAATTGTAGATCATATTTCGGATATAAATATGACATACAGTGATATTGCCAGAGAATACCTGTTACGAGAAGGTTTATCAGCGGATAAAATAATCAAGACTGGTTCTCCTATGTTTGAAGTGTTGAATCATTATTTGCCTTCTATTAGTCAATCAGATGTTTTAACAAGATTAGAATTACAAAAGCATAAATATTTTGTTGTATCAGCACATAGAGAAGAAAACATCAACAATGAATCTAATTTATCAGGTTTAATAGCTAGTCTAAATTTGATTGCAGAAAATTATAATTTTCCAATTATTGTTAGCACGCATCCCAGAACAAGAAAAAAATTAGATGAAAAAGGCATACAATTACATATGAATATTCAACTATTAAAACCACTAGGATTTAATGATTACAATGCCTTGCAAATGAATGCAAAGGCTGTTTTGTCGGATAGTGGAACAATATCAGAAGAATCTTCAATACTAAACTTTCCTGCATTAAATATTAGACAAGCCCACGAAAGACCAGAAGCGATGGAAGAAGCTTCAGTTATGATGGTAGGTTTAAATCCAGAAAGAATTTTACAAGGTCTATTAGCTTTAGAATCACAAAAAAGAGATGAAGAAAGAACATTAAGAAGAGTTTCAGATTATTCAATGCCTAATGTCTCTGATAAAGTAGTTAGAATAATCATAAGCTATGTTGATTATATCAAAAGGACAGTTTGGAGCGAATGAGTAATCGAAAGAAAATCTTAATACACTCTATAGTATTCAGCCCAGATGGGGTATCTACGGCATACCTATATAATGACATAGCTTTAGGATTTAAAGAAACTGGATATGAGGTTGTTGTGTTAACAACCACTCCTCATTACAACCTAGTTATAAATGCCTTAAATAAGCAACCTTTAAATAAAAAATTACTTGGATTTTTCTATGAAAGTGATTTCAATGGGATTCGTGTAATTCATGTGCCTTTGAAAAAGTATAAAAGCACATTAATTAGAATACTGTCTTTTGTATACTGGCATTTTTTATCGCTGCTGATCGGACTTTCAATTAAGAATATAGATTTTATATTAAGTCCTTCCCCTCCATTGAGTATTGGTTTTATTTCAATATTAATTGCAAAAAAGAATAAGGCTAAGTTTATCTATAATGTACAAGAAATATACCCTGACTTATTAATTAAGAATGGGGGATTAAAATCGAACATAATCATTCAATCACTAAAAAGGTTAGAAAAATATGTATATAACAATGCGGCGTCAGTAATTACGATTGATCAAAAATTCCATGATCAGATAGTCGATAGATTTGAGGAAAAATCCAAGCTTAAAATTATCCCCAATTTTGTAGATACAGAATTATACAAGCCAATTCCTTCAAAAGAAGAACTGCCATTGCCTTTTATTTATAATCCCAATAAGCTTCGATTAGTATATGCAGGTAATATTGGATTTTATCAAGATTGGGAGCCAATATTATTTGCAGCAAAACAACTAATTAATAAAAATATTGAATTTTGGATTATTGGAGAAGGCGTTAAAAAAGAACATTTAATAAAAGAAATAGAGAAACAGCAACTTTCAAATATCAAGGTTTTACCATATCAGGATAGAGAATTAATGCCATTAATAAATTCGTTTGCTGATATACACTTTATTTCCATTAGTAAAGAAATGGAACAAGAGGGATTCCCATCAAAGGTTTATACAATTATGGCTTGCGAAAAACCTATGATTGTTATTACCGGAGACGACACGCCTCTATATAATTTCTTAAAACCTTTGAATTGTTCTATTTTAATCACGGATGATAGAAATAAAAAATTTGTCCAAGCAATAATAGATCTGAAAGACAATGATGCAAAAAAACTGTTATTAGCAAAAAATGGTCATGATATTATAAAGAAATATTTCACAAAAGAGAAAGTGGTAGACATGTATGTAAATATATTTGAAAAATTATAGTGAAAAGTATTTTTTTAACAGGCTCATCTGGTTTTGTTGGTCAAAATGTGGTTTCATTTTTCTTCAATCAATTAATAATTTCAAAATATACTAGAGGGACAGAAATTGACATCAAAGAAGATATAGTAATTCACTTAGCAGGGAAGGCACATGACTTAAAAAATGTTAACGCTGAATCGGATTATTATCTTGCTAATACTGAATTAACAAAGCATATATTTGATCAATTTCTTAAATCAAACGCTAAGGTTTTCATAACCTTAAGTTCTGTAAAGGCTGCTGCAGATGAATTAAATGTTGATTTGACAGAGGTACACACTCCAAATCCAATTACCTATTATGGTAAAAGCAAACTACATGCTGAGCAATATATCTTAAGCAAGGAAATACCACTAGATAAAAGAGTTTACATTTTACGTCCATGCATGATACATGGACCAGGTAATAAAGGAAATTTGAATTTATTATATAATATAGTTTGTAAGGGTTACCCTTGGCCCCTCGGTGCGTTTGAAAATAAAAGATCTTTCTGCAGTATCGATAATCTCTGCTTTATTATTAACGAACTAATTCAAAAAGATACAATCCCATCAGGAATTTACAATATAGCGGATGATGATGCCCTTTCTACCAATGAACTAATTAGATTAATTGCTGAAAGTCAGGGTAGAAAATCTTTCATTTGGAATACCCCAAAGTTTATTATCAAGGCATTATCAAAATTAGGCGATGTATTTAGCCTGCCACTTAATACCGAAAGATTAAGTAAGCTAACTGAAACATATATCGTTTCCAATCAAAAAATAAAAAATGCTATAAATAAACCACTTCCATTTTCACTCAAAGAGGGCTTACTAAAAACTATAAATTCTTTCCAAAACAATGCTTAATCGTTTTTGTGCACTTATTTTACTAATTCTATTTTCCCCTATATTTATAGCTGTTGGTTTTGCCATACTTTTAGAAGATGGTTTTCCCATCTTCTTCACACAGAACAGAGTAGGCATTCATTATACATTCTTCAATATCTATAAGTTTAGAAGCATGAAGAAGAACACTCCTAATGTGGCAACACATTTACTTTCAAATCCAGACCAATATTTGCTTAAAATTGGAAAGTTCATTAGAAGAACTAGTTTAGATGAACTTCCTAATTTAATCAACATAATTAAAGGAGAAATGGTTTTTGTGGGGCCACGTCCTGCCTTATATAATCAGGATGATTTAATGGCACTAAGAGTTGCTTCAGGAGTAGACAAATTAATACCAGGCATTACAGGATGGGCTCAAATCAATGGACGAGATGAAATATCAATTGTACAAAAAGTAGAACTTGAACAAGAATATTTAAAACATAAATCTATCTTTTTCGACTTGACTATTATTGGGAAAACCTTTACAAGCGTTTTATTCAGAAAAGGCGTAAAGCATTAACATTTATAAAGTAAGTATTATATAGTAAATGCCAGATTAGTAATAATCTGGCATTTCTTTTAGGTATAAGCCTTAAATTTGTATCCTAGAACAACACCAATGAAAATAGCCCTAATTACAGGTATAACAGGTCAGGATGGCGCTTATTTAGCTGAGTTTTTGCTCAATAAAGGCTATGAAGTGCATGGTATTAAGCGAAGATCCTCTTTGTTTAACACCCAAAGGATTGATCATATTTATGAAGATCCACATATTCCAGATAGGCACCTTCATTTACATTATGGGGATTTAACGGATAGCACTAACCTAATTAGAATCATTCAAGAGGTACAACCAGATGAAATTTACAATCTGGGTGCTATGAGTCATGTTCAAGTAAGTTTTGAAGAACCAGAATATACAGCCAACGTGGATGGCATTGGCACTTTAAGAATTTTGGAAGCAATTCGATTATTAGGCTTAATGCAAAAAACAAAATTCTACCAAGCATCCACTTCTGAATTATACGGATTAGTGCAGGCAGTCCCACAATTGCATATTCCACGCAAAGTGAGCCACTATTCCGCTGAAACTGAGCCACCCGCTGTAAGGGTATTTTAGGATTAAAATTGGGTAGTTTTCAAAAAAATCCACGCAAACTGAGCCACCTTTTGT
>Ga0114960_10001364_pt1 | contig 19608 bp, 23 predicted proteins | sample C_130625_MF_Meta_FD_92637 | JGI IMG/M metagenome (GOLD analysis project Ga0114960, IMG submission 92637) | Freshwater microbial communities from Lake Croche, Canada to study carbon cycling - C_130625_MF_MetaG | ecosystem: Environmental > Aquatic > Freshwater > Lake | place: Lake Croche, Canada... | reverse complement strand
GCGATTCGCCCGACCGTCAGCGTTGATCACTCGAAGCCAGTTGGCGTCGGCAAAAAGCGCATTCCGGTTTCAATCCTCTGAAACTCGTGTGCTTCTGTTCCACGTCAGAGCGACAAACTGCGGTTAGGGCACTGAGAATGAATGTGGTGGCGGGGACGCCGCCGCAGCTCGTTACTTGTCGCCCAAGGTGACGAAGAAATCGCGCGGGGCGATGACATCGTCGGGCGTGAGTTCGCTGATGTGCGACTTACCCAAACCAAGCAAGCAGGAATCGATGCCGCCATGCAGGATGTCGAGAACGTTTTCGACACCGGCTTGACCATTGGCAGCAAGACCCCAGAGGTACGCACGGCCAATCATCACGGCCTTCGCGCCCATAGCAACAGCCTTCACAACATCGCTGCCGCGGCGAATGCCGCCGTCGAGCACCACATCGATTTCGCTACCAACCGCAGCGGCAATCGCGGGAAGTGCACGAATCGGTGACGGCGTTCCGTCGAGATTGTTGCCACCGTGGTTTGAAACGGAAAGGCCAGTGGCACCGAGATCGCGAACGCGCTTGGCGTCGTCGACGCGACACACACCCTTGACCACAAAAGGTCCGTCCCACTGCGAACGCAACCATGCGATGTCTTCCCAACTGGGAGGCGGCATTTGCATCCACTCGTAGTAGGCACCGAAGAACGCTGGCGGCTTCTGACCGGGATGGGCCATGTTCGGCGCGCTGAGGTCGGGAAGCTTGCCGGTCTTGAGATAGGCAAGGAGCCACTTGGGCTTTGAAAGCGCCTGCGGCGACAACTTGATCATCGTCTTGAGATCGAGCTTCTCGGGGATCCAGGGGCTGCCCCAGTCGCGACCGTTCGAGAAGGTCCAGTCGAGCGTGAGGATGATTCCCTTCGCGCCGGCGGCCTTGGCGCGCTCGAGGCGCTGCACCATGACGTCGCGGCCACCGCTCCAGTACATCTGAAAAAGCAGTTGCGAGTTCACCGCAGCAACGTCTTCCATCGAACGACTACCGAACGAGCTAAGACCCATCGGGATGCCGCGGTTTGTCGCAGCGCGAGCAACGGCTACTTCACCCTCGGGGTGAACGGCCTGCACGCCAGTGGGCGAAATGATGACGGGCATTGAAATGTCGAGACCAAACACCGAGGTGTTCATCGAACGCTCGGCCTGAAGGCCCGCCACATGAGGCGCGAGTCCGAGCTGGTCGAACGAGGTCAGGTTGCCGTTGAGCGACAGACCCTTCTCGGCGCCACCGATGATGGCCCCATAGACCGACTTCGGCAGACGCTTCTCGGCCCGGCGCTGTGCCACGGCAACGGTTTCAAACCACTTGTTGGCCATCTCAACCCTCCCAGAACGAAGGGGAACTCTACCGGGAGGCCCCGATCAGGCCCCATTCGGCGGGATGGTCACCAAAAAGGTCGGACATTCATCCCTTCCAGCCCAATGTGGGCCCCAAACATTGCGCTGGCTCCGGCATCTCCGATCGCAGCCCGGCGACAACAAACTGCGCCCGTAGGATCGGAACGGCATTTCTAGGGGGAACAATGGAATCTGCATTTGCGATGGCTGAACTAGCCGAACTCGTTGCCGCCATCAACGCTGATGCTGATGACGCTCGTTGGAACTTCGTTTCCGACCTTGATCGCGCGTCGTATCGAGAGTTTGCGATGCATTGTCTGCATCATTCATTGCAGTTCTGGCTCGAGGCTGATCCGTTGCGGCCGCGTTGGAACCGTTGGTTCATGCCGAACAAGAAATTGCTCGGCGACAACCCCGACACCGTCTATTACGGAACGGTTATCGACCCCACGAAGTCGTACCGAATTCGCAGCAACATCGCGAACGCCTGTTACACGTCATTCACTGTCGAAATCGGCACGGCGGGCGGTGGGATGTCGCAAAAGCTCGGTCACACGTTGAATGACCGTGAGTTCGAGGTTGATGCGGCGGGCAACTACGAACTCCTCGCATCGCCAACGGGCAGCGGCCCGAACTGGTTGCGACTTGATCCCGAGGCTGGTTCGATCACGACCCGTCACTATTTCGAATGGGAACGCTGCGCAGCGCTCGACCCGAGTCTGCAGATTCCCCTGACGATCGAACCGCTCGACGATCCAGGTCCGCCTCCCGTTCCCGATGACATTGCGGTGGCTGCGAATATTCGCCGAGCCATCACCTTTCTGCGTTCGGTCACCGTGGATTGGGGTCACACTCCGATGCCGCCTGGCGCGATCCCGTGGGTGTCGGCCGAACCCAACGCGTTTACAAACCCCGCCGATCACGACGGCAACCTCGGTATCGGTTACGCGGCAACCGACAACATCTATCGATCAGCTCGTTGGAAGTTGGGGCCAGACGAAGCGCTGGAGATTCGTGGTCGTTGGCCACGCTGCACGTTCGCCAACATCGTGTTGTTCAACAACCACATGCAAACGCCCAATTACGACCGACGTCTTGTTTCACTCAATCGGGTGCAGACCGAGGTCGAGGCCGATGGTTCGTGGCGCATGATCCTCGCCCACTCTGACCCCGGCCTTCCTAACTGGCTCGACACTCGCGGTCTTGAGCACGGGACGATGTTCTGGAGGTTCTTGTTGCCCACGGAATCACTCACGCAGCTCGAAACACGAGTCGTGAAATTCAGCGACCTGTCCTGAGCCTCTCGCGGCAAACTGTGTGCATGACACACATGCTCGAAGGAACCGTCACCAGCCTGCATTCCGATGGCGGCCACAACTTTTCGAAGCCATCCATCGATGAAGCCGTGTTTTTGGCGGGAATCGGCATCGAAGGCGATGCCCATTCCGGCCCAACCACCCAGCACCTCAGCCGGCAGAAGAAGGACGCATCTCGCCCGAACCTTCGTCAGGTTCACCTTGTCGCAAGCGAGATTCACGAAGGTCTGCGCTCTGAAGGGTTCGATGTCCCGTTTGGCGGATTTGGCGAGAATCTCACCACCCAAGGTATTGAATTAGGTCAACTACCTGTGGGCAGCACCCTGCGCCTTGGTGATGACGTGATCATCGCCCTTACCGGCTTTCGCGATCCGTGCTCGCAGATCGACAAGTTTCAAGAGGGCCTACGCGCGGCCGTGTCCTTCAAGCCTGAAGTTGGACCTCAGCTCTTTCGCAACGGCGTGATGTCTGTCGTCGTGCGCGGCGGAACGGTACGCGTGGGCGACACCATCAAGGTTGCGCTTCCGGCCGAACCGCATCAGCCGATGCAAAAGGTCTGATCAGACGAGATCAGGAGTGAGGTCAGCAAACTTCACGACCTCGCACGAGGGCTTTTCGATCTCACCTTCGGGAAGAAAGAAGCGAAAGAACATCGTGCCGAGATTGCGGCCTTCGGTGTCGATCCAGTTGGCATGACCAGGATCGGAATGTGCGAGCACCATCGTGAACGAGCCATCGGCATTCAATGTGGTGTTGGCGCGGTTACGACTGACCTGACGATTCACGTAGTCGTACATCTGCGACCAACGATTCCAGAGACAGATGTTGCCGAACACGCACTCGGGCCAACGGCCACGAATCACGAGCGCTTCGTCATCACCGATGAAGTACGGCGCCATCGCATAGGCGGCATCGAATGCTGCAAACGCCATGTTGCCCGGCACCACTGGCTGCGGAAGTTCATTCGGAACGCGCGACACAAACGGAATTGGTGTGTCCTCCGAAGGGGCAATCGACGCAACGGTCTTGCCGCGCACGTGATTGATCACGCGCTGCAATGCGGCAGAAACGCGCTCATCGTTCCAACGAGGCGGGGCCGGAACTTTGTTGACCGCTTCAATGCTGATCGGAACATGCAGTGTCTGCGAAGCCGATGATGACCAAGGGAATTCGAAGTAGTGCCGAGTGGTGATGCGCCCACCATCAACGGGAATTTCAAGCCAATTGCGATCGGCAGCCGGGCCACCGAGACGAATCTCGTACGAACCATCGGCCGCGATGTCCATCTCGGTGTCGTTCAAAACACCCGAGGTATGCGTGGCGTACGAACCATCGGCCGCGCCTGCTTCCATCGTGAACGAGGTGTAGACCGCGCCCGCGATGTTGCCGCGCACGATGTATTCATTGCCCGGTGCCACTGGCGTTTCGAAATAGACAGCGTCGGAGTTGTCGCCAGTAAACGAGCGAGTCGGCGACACAATTCGATTGAACACAGGGCGCTGCGGATCGAACTCTTGGTGTGAGTACAGAGCACTTTGGAGAATATGCGTGAGGTTACGGAAGCCCTCGGCGACATCATCGTCACTCATCGCCGGGCCAGGCACGACCCATTCGTCGCCAGCCTGCTGAAGCAGTGCCACCAGTTCGTTGTACTTCTCGCGCGACTTGAGCTCGCCCATGTCATCCCCCTTGAAAACGTTAGGGCTGCATCCTCGCAAAGATTGCTTGGGCCTGCACACAAGTACGTCGTCCCGCTCAGACGGCTACGGTCGGCATTTTCAAGGGGGAACCATGAAGACGAACGAAGAACGACTGGCCGATGCACTCGACTACCTCGACATTCGTCGGCTGCAGAATCGCTACGCCGATATCGTGACCCGTCGTGCATGGGCTGAACTCCACGAGATCATGCGTCCGGGCTGCAAGCTCGAACTCGACCTCGGCGACAACCACATGGTGTTCGACGGTCCGCAGGCCATCGGCGACTTCATCGGTGAGCAACTCGAGGCGTTCGAATTTTTTGAATTCGTCATCCTCAACACCGTGATCGACGTCGATGTCGAAGCCGGTGTGGCCGGCGGCCGCATGTATATGCAAGAGCTTCGTCAGAACGTGAGCGATGGTCGCCGCACCAATGCCTACGGCGTCTACCACGACCGGTTCGAACGTCACGACGGCACGTGGTGGCTGGCCCGCCGTCGGTACGGCTCGTTCTCTCGCACCATCGCACCAGGGCCAGAACACGAACAGGTCGTCTTCCCCCTTCCCCTCCACGACCTCGGCAGCCTGTAACTCCCCTTCGACAGAATCCGCTTAGGGCTGAAGGTCGACCTCGGTGCCGTTGCCGTCACGGGCAACAACGGTGCGCGAATCTGTCGGCGCCCCGCCGATACCGATTGCCGAAAGCACCTCAAACGCTGAATCGGTCGCTGTCGTTCCGGGTGGCTGACGAAGGGTGGCGCCTTCGCGATCCTCATCAAGGTGCCACCCGCGTTTGCTCAATGCATCGGCGACGTTACGGAGACGTGAGGCCGAAAGTTCGTTGAACCGAACGATCAGAACACTGCTTCCCCCCTGTTTGGCGTTGATCACGAGTGGATGCCATCCCTCGGGAGCACTCACCGTGGCCGATGCGTCAACCTCGCTGATCAGCACATGAGCCCGCAGCGACACGATGGCCTCAGTCAGAACACCCACCGCATCAAAATCTGTGGGGTCGATCACCACTGGTTCAGCCATGGGTCCAGCCTCGCGCAGTCCGCCCAGCGCTGGGAATGTCCACGACCGAGCCACACCCGTAGGATTCCCCTTCTGGGGAGGAACAGATATGGCTCGTGAAAATCCCGTTGCCGTTGTTACCGGTGCCGCTCGCGGTATCGGCGCGGCCACTGCAGCCCGGCTTGCTGCCCGTGGCTTCACCGTTGCTCTCATCGATCTTCCGCTTGAGTCACCTGGTCGCCATGGCGAAATCCCCGGCCCCTACCGACCCGCTCATGGCCAGGACCTCGACGAGGCCACCGCCGCATGTGGTGGACGTGGTCATGCCCATGCCGCCGATGTTCGCGATCCCGAAGCATTGGCCAAAGTCATTGAGACCGTCGTCGCTCATCACGGCTCCATCGATGTTGTTGTCGCCGCGGCTGGTGCCGTCGCTGGCGGTGCTCCGCTGTGGGAGACCGACGACGATGTCTGGCGTTCGATGATCGACATCAATCTCACCGGCGTGTTCAACATCGCGCGCGCCGCATTGCCCTCGATGCTTTCTGCGCCTGCGCCGCGCAATGGCCGTTTCGTTGCTGTCGCATCTGCCGCTGCACACCACGGCCTGCCGCAACTCGCGGCGTACTCCGCTGCTAAACACGGGGTCGCCGGATTGGTGAAAGCTCTTTCGGCCGAACTCACTGACAGCGGCGTGACCGCCAACGCGGTATGCCCCGGTTCAACCGCAACCGGCATGCTCGATGCGAGCGCCGCTATCTACGGCATCGAGAATCGCGATGTGTTCGCCGACCAAGCCCGTATTGGCCGACTCATTGATCCCGATGAAATCGCAGCAACCATCGAATGGCTGTGTGTCGATGCACCTGCGGCACTTACGGGTTCTCTCATTGATGTCGACGGTGGTTTTCGCGCATGAGTTCGTTTAACCGCGCTGCTGTCGATGCAATCTGCGCCGATGTCGTTGGCCGTCGCAACGAGATCGACGTCGTTGTTGCTGCGCTTGCCGCTGAGCGCCATGTCTTGCTTGAAGGCCCGCCAGGCACCGGCAAGTCCTCGCTGCTTCGAGCCCTTGCGCACGCCTCTGGCGTCGAACTTGTTTTCGTTGAAGGAAACGCTGAACTCACTCCGGCACGCTTAGTAGGAACCTTCGACCCCGCTCGTGTTCTTACTGATGGATATAGCGCCGACGTGTTCCTCGACGGACCGCTCGTTGATGCCCTGCGTACTGGTTCATTGCTGTACATCGAAGAAATCAATCGCGTTCCTGAAGAAACGCTCAACGTGATCATCACGGCAATGAGCGAACGAGAACTCAATATCCCCCGCCTCGGTCGTGTCGTGGCCGAACCGGGTTTCCGTGTTGTCGCCGCTATGAATCCGTTCGACGCAATCGGCACGGCACGCATTTCGTCTGCGGTCTACGACCGTGTTTCGCGCGTTGCGATGGGCTACCAGTCCGAAGCAGAAGAAACCGAGATCGTCGGACGCGAAGCAAAGGGCGCTGGCGCAGGGCCCGTAGGTCGACGAGCAGTTCGCGTTGTTCGTGCCAGCCGCGACCATTCCGATCTTCGGGTTGGATCATCGGTCCGCGGTGCAATCGATCTTTCACTTATCGCCGAGCAACTCGCATCGCTGCGTGAACTCGATGTCACCGACGAAGAACTCGGGCTGGATGCGGCGCTCGCAGCGCTTTCCGGTCGTATTCGCGTTCGCGAAGGTTCCGGGCGCACTCCTGAAGCGATCGTGCGCGATCTTTGGGCGGCCAATCCGCTCGAAACCGATGATCCCGACATGGAGACCAACCCGGGAAAAGCCTGAACCCGCCGCCTCAACAAGGTGGCGGGGGTAGCAAACCCCCACAGGCGCCCGACGAAGAGCGCGTGCTGGAAGGCGAAGAAGCCGAACAAGCGTTGGCAGAAGCCGGCCGTCAGTCCACATCACGCCGACAAATGGAGCAGCACGAATCGTTCCAGGAGATTTCGCCCGAGGTTGGTGTCCTTGACGAAGAAGCGTTTTCCGATGCACTTCGCGACGACCCCGACGAGACACTCACATTGCTGGCCGAATTAGTTGGCGCGACCGATGAAAAACTGCGCGAACTCGCGCGCTCCCTTGCGGGTCGAGTTGTTGTCGATGTTGTTCGAACCGGTGCACCGAAACGATCAGGCATTGGCCGACTGCGTCATCGACGCGCCGATCATGGCGGAGAACTCGATATCGATCGCAGTCTCGAAACCATCGCTGCTGCTCGAGCTCGTGGTGAAGCACCTTCGCTTGAAGATCTCACTGCCCGCGATTGGTCAAAGCCCGATCTTGCGTTGTGTCTGTTGATTGACCGCAGCGGCTCAATGGGGGGCGAGCGTTTAGCAACCGCAGCGGTCGCAGCCGCCGCGTCGTTATGGCGAGCGCCGATCGACACCAGCGTCGTTGCCTTCTCTGACGATGCAATCGTGATTGCATCACAAGGATCTGGGCGCGATGCAGAAGATGTTGTCAATCAGCTCTTCAAACTACGAGGTTTCGGCACCACTGACCTTGCCTTCGCGTTTCGCACCGCCGCCGCACAACTCTCTCGTTCCTCGGCCTCCCGCCGAATCACGCTGTTGCTCTCCGACGGTCGCGCCACCGCTGGCGACGACCCGGTTGAAGCCGCATCGATGCTCGATGAACTCGTAGTGCTTGCTCCGGCTGACGATCTCGACAGCGCTGTCGAACTTGCCGGTGCTGTCGGAGGCCGCTGCGTCGGGGTCACCGGGCCTTCCGCCGTCCCCGAGGCACTGGCCGAAGCGCTTCTTGGCTAACGAGTGGGCAGACCCTGCCATCGGTGCGACGATGTCAGACATGGCTTCACCGCATGCTCTCGGCGACCTCACCTGGACTGACATTCGGGATTCGCCGCGCATTGTGCTGTTTCCCGTGGGCAGCCTCGAACAGCACGGGCCCCATCTCCCACTCGATACTGACACTCGCATCGCTACTGCGATTGCTGAACATGTTTGTGAACTGCGTGAGGATCTTGTCGTTGGTCCCGCGGTTGCCATTGGTGCCTCCGGCGAACACGCGGGGTTCGATGGCACGTTGTCGATCGGCACCGACGCTCTCACCACCGTGTTGGTGGAGTTGGCGCGCTCTGCCGATGCATTTACGGGCGTTGTGTTCGTGAACGGACATGGCGGAAATCGCGACGCGCTTTTGGCTGCGCGCGCCATCCTCCGCCTCGAAGCTCGAACTGTTGTCGCGTGGTCCCCTTCGATTCCCGGCGGCGATGCGCACGCCGGTCGCAGTGAAACCTCGATCCTTCTCGCCATTGATCCCGAATGCGTACGAAACGATGCAATCGAAGCAGGTGCAACCGCTCCACTCAGTGGACTCCTTGAAGATCTTCAAACCGGTGGGGTGAAGTCCGTCAGTGACAACGGCGTACTTGGTGATCCGACGACTGCAACTGCCGAGCACGGCAACGAACTCTTTCTTGGTCTCATCGCTGACCTCGCTCTCACGATCGACAAAGTGTTTCCTCGATGACCAACGAACTTGCTGGTCTTTACGTCGTTGCGGATCCTTCGATGCAACGCAAAGAGCGCGGCACCGTGTTGCTCGGAGGCTCTCCCCTTCGAATCGTGCGCATCAGCGAGAAAGGCGCCGACCTCGTCGACTCGCTGTTGAACGGAAATCCGGTTCCACCCGGCAAAGGTGCGACCTCACTTGTGCGCCGGCTTCTCGACGGCGGTCTTCTGCAACCGGTGCCCGCAACAACGCCGTTCACGGCTGCCGATGTCACGGTCGTCATTCCTGTTCACGGCAAACTTGAACCCGGATTGCTCGACGGCATTGGCCAGGTTGCTCAAATCATCGTGGTCGATGATCAAAGTGACCAGCCCGTGGTCGTTCCGGTGAAGACAACACATGGAACAAGCGTGGCGTGCGTTCGCCGCGCGACAAATGGTGGACCAGCTGCTGCTCGTAATACCGGTCTTACCGAAGTCGAGACATCGCTTGTTGCGTTTCTCGACGCCGATTGCCTTCCTCGACCGGGCTGGATTGCACCACTTCTCGAACAATTTGGTGACCCAGCGGTTGCGGTTGTTGCGCCGCGCATCACATCGATCGAACCGCTGGGCGCTCCCGACCATCCGTTGCTTTCCCGCTACGAACGGGCGAATGCATCACTCGATCGCGGCACCCAGCGCGGTCGCGTGCGAGCCCGCACTCGCATTTCTTATGTTCCCTCTGCTGCGCTCGTTTGCCGAGTCGACGCGCTCAACGCCGCCGGCGGTTTCGACGAGGCCATGACCGTCGGCGAAGACGTCGATCTTGTTTGGAAACTCGACGAAGCGGGACACACGGTTCGCTACGAACCAAGCGTCACCGTCGGCCATCGTCACCGCACCACACCGTGGGCGTGGCTTCGTCGCCGCTTCGACTACGGCACCTCGGCTGGTCCGCTCGCCAAACGGCACCCCGGTGCACTCGTGCCCATTGAAGCCTCGGGTTGGAGCATCGCGACCTGGGGTCTTGTTGCGACTGGCCATCCGTTTGCCGCCGGTGCTGTCGTCGGCGCCACCGCAGGAATGCTCGGCGGGAAGCTTGATGCGCTGTCGCGACCGATGCCGGTGGCTGCGCAGCTCGCCGGTCGAGGTCACCTCAGCGCGGGTCGCACAATCGCTCAGGGTCTGGTTCGGCCGCTCTGGCCGGTTACTGCGTTGGCGATCGCCTTTCTCCCCTGGCGCAGACTCAAGTTGGCACTCCTTGCGGGCGTGCTCGCGCCCTCGGTCATCGACTGGATTCGAACCCGACCCGATATTTCACCGCTTCCGTATGTGGCCCTTCGCTTGGCCGACGATGTGGCCTACAGCGCGGGTGTGTGGGTCGGCTCCGTGCGCGCCGGGACCCTCGAGCCGCTCTTGCCCGAGGTCACCAGTTGGCCGAAGCCCAGTCGCTATTCGCGCTGGCGTTCAGCGTTGTCGTAGGTCGGCGTTCAGCCGACGTTGAGAAGATCGACGACGAACACGAGGGTCTCGCCGCCCTTGATGACGCCACCGGCGCCGCGATCGCCATACCCAAGGTGCGACGGAATGGTGATGCTGCGACGGCCGCCCACCTTCATGCCAGCAACGCCTTGATCCCAGCCCGCGATGACCTGACCGGCACCGAGACGGAACTCAAAGGTGTCGTTGCGATCCCACGAAGCGTCGAACTGCTGGCCGTCGCTCCAGGCCACGCCCACGTAATGCACGGTCACGTTGGCGCCAGCGACGGCCTCGGTGCCAGTGCCAACTTCGATGTCCTCAAGAACGAGGTCAGCCGGAGGGGCGGTGTCGGGAATGGTCACGGTTGGTTTGGTGTCAGCCATGGGCGAAACCTAGTGCGAGTCAGCAACCTTGTCGTGACGCGCTGTGCTGTTTCTCAGCGCGGCCGATTCATCACGACAGTGCGCCACTCGCCATCGGCACGAACCTCGATGCAACGGGCACCCGCCTGTTCGAATGACTCGATGACAAGGTCGGCTTGTTCAGCAAGTAGTCCACTGAGAACAAGGATCCCGTCAGGCTTTGCAATCTGCATCAACGCCGCCGACATCGAACGCAATGTGGCTGATCCGATGTTGGCAAGGACGAGGTCGAACGCGCTCGGGCGGAGTTCCTCGACCGTGGCGGTCGAGACCTCCACGAGTTCGACGACGTTATTGCGTCGTGCGTTGTCGAGTGTTGCAACGATTGCGTCCGGAGCGATGTCGGTTGCCACCACCATCGTTGCGCCTCGACGTGCTGCCGCAATCGCAAGCACACCACTTCCGCAGCCAATATCGGCCACTGCGCTGCCCGGGGTTACACGTTCAACAACGACCTCAAGGCACATGCGGGTGGTCTCATGCGAGGCGCTGCCAAACGCACGTCCGGGATCAATCGATAACACCAGATCATTCTCGGCAACGTCGGCCGGAGCCTCCAACCAAGGTGGCACGATCACGATCGAGCCCACACGCCAAACCTGCGCGTGATCCCGCCATGCATCGAGACCCGCATCGGCCGCTACCGATTCCGCCATTGGTGACCAACGCTCGGCCAGCACCTCAAGTGCGTGTTGCGCAGTCGTGGTCTCACAACCGATGCGGAGTTCAACAGCGCCGTTAGGAAGCGCTTGCTCTTCTATTCCGCTTACGCCGAGGTCCCACACAAGCCCAGAAACGAGATCAACATCGCTTTCGTCGACGACGACAACAATCGTTGTCCAGTCGGTCACGAATCAACTCCAAACAAGGGGCCATCGCATCGATCAACTGTTGCAAATGTGCTCACTGGCTCGCGACGCAATTTGGTTGGTTGATGGACTGGATGTCCAAGCATCATCACGCCTGCGAGTGCGAGGTTGTCGGGAACGTGCAGGAGTTCGCGGACTTCTGGTTCGACTCGCGCGTGCATTGTGGTGATGACGCCACCGAGTCCCTCGGAACGAGCCGCAAGCATGATGTTCCACATAAACGGATAAATCGAAGCTCCAGCTACCATCGTGTACCGATCAAGATCGCGGTCGGTCGCGACCAAGCGTTCAAGGTCTCCGAACACCGCCAGAATCACCGGCGCACCAAACGTGATCTCAACGCGATCGCGAACGATCTCGTCGTACTCACCACTCTGACGACCCGCTTCCACCACGCGTGCCTCGGCCTCGAGATCACCAATCGGTGCCCAAGGCGTAAAGCCGGCGACGGTCAGTGCGAAGTAGTCGCTCCATGGACCCAGATAGAGATCTCGCATCGCATTTCGGACGGCCGGGTCCTGCAGAACCACAACCTTCCAGGCCTGACGGTTTCCGCCGTTGGGTGCGAAGCGGGCGTGATCAAGCACGCGACTCAGGACATCGTCGGCAACTGGCTCGTCGGTGAATTCACGCACCGATCCCGTTCCTCGAATTGTTGCAACCAAGTCCATTGCGTCCTCCATCAAGAATCGGCCATCACGTCACCGAGGACAGGCAGGTTGTCACCGACCGAGGTACTCGTCGCGGATCTGTTGCTTATAGAGCTTGCCCGTTGGCAGCCGCGGCAGTTCATCGCGGAAGTCAAACACTCGTGGAACTTTGAACCCTGCGAGATGTTCGCGTGCATACGCGCGCAGCACCTCGACCGTGGCATCGTCGGCGGCGACACTGGGCTCAAGTTGCACAACGGCATGCACGTATTCGCCAAACTCCGGATCGGGAAGACCGAACACGGCGATATCCACCACATCGGGATGCATGATGAGCGCTGATTCGATTTCGGCGGGGTAGATGTTGACGCCACCAGAAATGATGGTGAATGCACGGCGATCAGTGAGATACAGGAATTCATCCTCGTCGAGATAACCGATGTCGCCGAGGGTCATCCAGTTATCAAACTTCGGATGTCGACTGCTCTTCGTCTTTTCGGGATCGCCGTGGTATTCGAAATTGGCTTTCGGTTGTTCGAAATACACCAACCCAATTCCGCCGGTCTCGAGTTCGTTGCCTTCTTCGTCGCAAATATGCGGAACGCCGTTCACAGATTTTCCAACCGAGCCTGGATGCGCGAGCCATTCCTCAGACGTAAGGAACGTCATACCGTTGCCTTCGGTCCCGGCGTAGTACTCGCAGACGATTGGGCCAAGCCACTCGATCATTTGGCGTTTTGCTTCCGGCGGACACGGAGCCGCAGCGTGCACCATGCACGTAAGGCTTGACATGTCGTAACGCGCTTTGACCTCGTCGGGTAGCGCCAACATGCGCACCATCATCGTGGGCACGACCTGGGCATGGGTGACCGAATCGCGCTCGACGGCGCGCAGGAATTCCTCCGCATCGAACTTCTCGAGCACAACAACTGTGCCGCCGAGTTCATGAACACCGCAGGACCAGATAATCGCAGCGGAGTGATACAGCGGCGCAGGGCACAAGTACACCGACTCTGAACTCATTCCCAACATGAATTGCTCGAGCATCGCAATCGAGCCAACACCTTCGTCGTCAACCATCCGATCGGGAAGAGGACGCTTGATCCCCTTCGGTCGACCAGTTGTGCCCGAGGAATAGAGCATGAAGTCGCCACGATGCTGTTCTGCGAACGCTTCGTCGCTTGCTGATGCAATGGCGTCCTCGTAGGACTCGAAGCCGTCGACCGTTCCGTCCATCATCAATCGGACAGGGCAGTCGGGGATGAACTCAAGCATCTCGGCCGCCACCTTCGACTGATACGTGGTGGAGATGAACGCCTTCGCGCCGGAATCGGTAATGAGGTACGCAGCTTCTTCGGCCTGCAGATACCGGTTCACGGTCACGAGATACATCCCGGAGCGCAGCGCAGCCCAGGCAACTTCGAAATACCGGGGATGGTTTTCGGCAAACAAGGCAACCATGTCGCCGCGCACAAGACCGCAATCGTGGAGCAACCGAGAGAGTCGCCGTGAACGTTCGTCGAGTTCGGCGTAGGTCACCACCGTCCCCGAAGATCCCATCACTACTGCGGCTTTGTTCGGCGTTGTACGCCCGTGTTCACCCGGATACATAACTCCCCCTCGCCAAAACTGCTTTCGGCTTCAACGGAACGGACCCTAGCCCCGCCCGCGCTGAAGACAGCGAGGAAACATCAGGTTCAGTCGGAGCCGTTCATCATCGTGAGTGCAGCGCGACAGCCTTCGCAGACGGGGTACTGATAGGGGTCGCGAGTGGGGATGAACTTCTCGCCGCACAACGCCGTGATTTCTTCGCCAAGCACATAGCCGCGCATCTGATCGTCCTTGCGAATGATGTGCGCGACCTTTCCTTCTTCCATCCCTGGATCAGAAGGTCGAGTTTCTTGGCGTTCAATAACGTTGGAGCCCACGCCGTCAGGGTACCGCCGTCGCCCTGCGCTTGAGAACGCGCTTCACAAGGTCAAGGTTGCAGACGAGTAACGCCGTTGCTCAGGCTGGATGCGACCAGTGCCACGGTTCGCTCGGGAGGTTCGTGAATCCGAACCGTCCCGCATTCGCCGCGAGCCAACCAAAGGCCGGATTGCTGCGGGAATTAATGAACGATCCATTCGACTGAAAGTCGATCGCGAGGCCTTGTTCGTGCCACGACAGGCCCGGTCGAGCCGTTGGTGGCGAACACGAATCTGCTGGCATCTGCCAGATTGCGTAGTCCGAGGTTCCGCAGTTTTGGCGGCGCAGTTGAATCTGCACGTTGATATCGCGGTAGCCGTAGCCGCCAAGGTTGTAACCAGCAGAGGACGCTGCCGCCATCATCGCTCGGAGATCACTGGCGATACTCGACGCCACAGTGATGCCGTTAACAGTCGTGAGAGGCGGATGCGGAACAACGTTCGAACCACCGGAACCCGGCGGCGTCGTCGTGGTTGTCGAACCACTGCCATTCGACGGCGTTCCCCCACTTCCTCCGCTTGACGGAATACCGATCACCGCGTTTGCGAGGGCCGATTCTTCCGCAGCAATCGACGCACCAAACGAAGCATCGAGTTTCGATAAATACGCGGCGTCGGAAAGACGGTCGTCGAGACGTTGACGAACCTGTGCAGCAAAGGCTTGTTGTTGCGACTGAGCGGCCGTCAATGACTGCAATGCACCCTCGGCTTCGGCCGCATGGGATTCTGCCGCCGCCTTTGCCGCTTGTGCGCGAGCGAGTTCGTCTTCGAGTCGCGCTTTGGTCGAACGAAGCTGATCAATCACATCGGAATCACCACGAGATTGCATGTTGAGGAACGCATTACGAGTGGCGTCTTCTTGGGCCGAAGCTGCTTCGAAACGACGCATGAGTTCCTCACCCGGAGGATCGACATAGGCCTTCACGGCGTACTTGGCGACGCGAGCTCGAAGTGCATCAAGTTCGCGAGTGGTTCGTGCCGCGTCCTTCTCCGCCTGCGCTGCTTCCGCTGCGCTGGTTTCGGCCTGGCGGCGAGCCTCGGAAAGTGTTGCTTGCTGACCGCGAACGTTCTCATTCAATGTGTTGAGTGCGGCAAGAACCTGCGCCTTCGAACCCTCGAGCGCATCGACCTGCGCGGCCACCTTCGCCTGTTCGGCACGAACATTGGCCCGTTGCGTTCGGGCATCAGTGGCGACGGCACCGGCATCGACCGACGAACCAATGGCCACCCCAGCGGTTCCGACCAGCGTCAACGCCGCCACCGCAAGCGCGGTGAATCGACGGGTTCGCCGAGTCAGACGGTGCTGCTTCGCACTGCGGGGGGATGTGGTGGCCATGGTTCCTCGTCTGATCACGTCAATGACGTGATCGTGGAAGGCCCGGTATCCGCCCGAGGACTCCTTACCTTACTGCAGGCCCCCCACCATGGGTCAACCCCCTGTGGAAAAACTTGTGGAATGGTCTGGGGACCAATGGGGTCCAGCCTGTGGAAACTGCTGTGGACAAGTTCGCTCGACCGATTGCTAGGCCTTCTCGGGCTGCCAAACGCCCTCGGCCATGTAGTCCTCGGCCGAGAATTCAGTTACCCACACCCGGATTGAGGGAAGCGATGCACCGAGAGAAGTGTGAACGGCCTCGGTTACGGCACTGAGCAGGGCTTTCTTCTGCTCGGGGGTGCGGCCTTCGAGCATGTTGATCTGGATAAGAGGCACAAGAAACTCCATTGATGGTCGGCAGTACTGTCCTGATCATGACCGCCCCAGCTGGATCCGTCGATCCACTTTCTTCCTTCGAGGCCATTGCCTCGCAACGCCGCTCCTCGCTTCGGGTCGATCCCGAGAAGGCCGTTCCCGATGAACTCATCGACCGTCTGATTGTTCTTGCGGCCACGGCCCCGAATCACCGGCGCACTTTTCCGTGGCGGTTTCGCATCATCACCGGAACTGGCCGAGCCGAACTTGGTGGAGCACTCGCCCAGGATCTCGTCGACGCTGATCAAGACGAGGCCAAGATCGAAAAGGCGCGTTCGAAATATCTCCGTGCACCGGTCGTGATCGCAGTCGCAGCAATCGACGGCGAAGACGCAACAATGACGGCTGAAAATCGCGACGCCGTTTCGGCCGCAATTCAAACGCTGCTACTCGGAGCAACGGCAGCCGGTCTCGCGTCGTACTGGTCGACCGGTGCGGCAATGACCTCTGTCCGTTTACGCGAGTTCTGCGGCTTCGACGCGACCGACACCATCGTTGGCCTGCTTTACCTCGGCTGGCCGATTGGTGATCCTCCGCCAATCGACCGACCGGCGCCTGAATCGCTGCGCATCGGCGCGTCCACCCAAACCCCCTAGGGTCTCGCCGATGGCTGTTTCAAAGAAGAACGAAAAACGATTTGGTCCCGACCGACCGGAAGCCCCACCGCTGGTTCGACGTCAGCGCGTGTGGTCGGTTATCGGTACCTGGCTCTTCATTCTCGTGTTTTTTATTGCTCCAATTGGTTTCGGCAACGCGATTTTCGTCGTTCCTGCGATTGTCTTTACCGTTCTGCTCATCGCGACGATGCGAGTTTCTCGTCGACCCGATGGCCCCGACGCCGAAACGCTTTCAAAGAACGAGCTTCGAAACGCCACGCCTTCGGAACCCGTCTCGGTGCATGCGCTGTGGTCACCCGGCGCACGAGTGCGCGGCGAACCGCCGCAACGTGGCTTTCTCATCTTCGATGGCAAACGACTTCGTTTCGAATGCCTTAAGGATCAGGTGCGATTCGATACCGCAATCAACCGTGTTGAAGTCATCACCGTGCCGAGTTTCATGCGGCCACAACTCGATCTTTCGATCGGTGGCGTCAATCATTCGCTGCGTTTCTTCCCCGCGTGGGATCTTGGTGCAACGTTTGTCGGTCCTACCGTTGCCGGCGAGTGGTACGCCCAGTTGAAAGAACTCGGCGCCTCCTGACATGGCCCGGATCAATCACACGCCCGATCCAAATCCAACACGTGCCAAAGCGCGTGCGCGACGAAACCTCAACTTGGTTGTGTGGTGGGGCATCGCGCTGATCTTGCTCTTCGTGCTTTCGACCGGCGCGCCTTGGATTCTCGTTCTCCCCTTGATTGTTATTGGTGCTCTCGTGGCGACCAACACGATTCAAGTGGTTCGCGGCGAAGGTGCTGAGCAGTACGCAATTGAGCCCGGTCGTCTCGTGCGAGCAACCGCTGAGAATGATCCCGTTGCAGTTCCGGCTACTCGCGCACCAAACCGCCGGGAAAAGGGTCGACGGCGCGGAACGCTCCACTTCGCCGGCGGAAAACTGTCCTTCACCTTTGGGCTGAACCCCCGATCACGAACGAAGAAGAACGACGAAGACCTTGAAGGAGCAACCATCTTCGATGTGTGGCCAGACGACATTGTTCTTGGTCCGCGTCCCACGATGATGCGTCCTCAGCTCACGATGACCATCAACGCTGTCACGCACGTCATTGAATTCACGATGCCCGAGGATCTCGCTGCCGGCATGCTCGGAAAGGTCGTTGCCGGCGCGTGGTTCGACCAATTGGTTGAGCTCGGGGCGAAGACCCCTCCAACGAAATAACAAAAGCGACACCGATTCGCGCTTCCTTCGTGTCACCATTGACTCGTGGCACTTTCCCCCCCGCGTCCACCCGCTGATCAAACCATGCTCGACAATGCTGTCGAGATCCTTCGCGCTGCTGGTGCATTCACCATGCAGTGGTTCGACAATCCCGCACTAGACATCATCACAAAGAGCGATGGAACCCCGGTTACCGAGGCCGATCGCGGTGCCGAACAAATCGTTCGTGATCGACTTGCTGCCCTTCATCCCGAGGACTCCGTGCTCGGCGAGGAACTTGACGACCACATCGGCAGCAGTTCGCGCACGTGGATCGTCGATCCCATCGACGGCACAAAAGCGTTTGCTCGCGGCGTTCCGCTCTATTCGAACCTTCTTGCGGTAGTCGATGAACACGGTCCTCTCATCGGCGTCATCAACCTTCCTGCGCTCAACACAACGGTGTACGCCGGGCGAGGCCTCGGATGTTTCCGCGATGGCCGGCCTGTACGCGTGAGCAATCGAACCGCTCCCGCAAGTTGTGTGCTTTCTACGAGTGGCTTCGGAACATGGAGCGAGGAATCACTTCTCGGCGTGAAGCGAGCCGGATTCGAATTGCGCACCTGGGGTGACGGCTACGGCTACGCGATGGTTGCGTGCGGTGCCCTCGATGCCATGGTCGATCCTCTGGTATCGCTTTGGGATATCGCGCCGATGCCCGTGATCTTCGAAGAGGCCGGTGGAACGTTCACCGGTACAGACGGCAACGAGGTGTCTCTCGTTCCTGGGTCGAATGTTTCTGGTGTTGCATCAAACGGTGTTGTGCACGACGCGGTCATTGCCGCGATCAACAACCGCTAACTCTCGTCGTCGTCTTCACACACGGTGTGATCGTGACCGTGCGCGTGATGATGGGGATCATCAATCAGCACGATGCCGTCGGCCAAACGCAACAACCGGCCTCCGTAGGCCTCGGCAAGGTTTGCCGCAGTCAGCACTTCCTCGGCTGTTCCACTGGCAACAACACGCCCAGCCAAGAGCAACACGTGATCGGTTTCAGCCGCTTCTGAAAGATCGTGCGTGGTCATCACGATCGTGCGGCCCGCAGCGCGTTCTTCGTCAACGACATCGAGAATGCGCTGACGACTCACGACATCGAGACCGGTAACGGGTTCGTCGAGCAGAAGAATGTCGCCACCTTGTGCAAGACCCTGCGCGACAAACACCCGCTGACGTTGCCCACCTGAAAGTTCGTGCAAATGGCGTCGGGTGAGATCGCCCAATTCGAGGCGGTCCATCGACTCGTCCACGATCTGGCGATCTTCGGACGTCATCTTGCCGAACGCCCCACGAGTTGCGAACCGGCCCATTGAAACAACTTCACGAACCGTGACCGGCAATTGATCATTGACCTTTGCCGATTGCATGACGTAGCCAACATGACGACGCATGTCGTTTGGGGTTCCGCCATTGACGGTGAGCGTTCCCGACTCAACCGGCAGTAAGCCCACGATCGCATTCAACAAACTGGACTTGCCCGCTCCGTTGGGACCCACCAGCGAAGTAACGGCGCCAGTGGGCAAAACAAATGAGGCATCCCGCAGAACGGGGTGGCGGCCGTAGGCCAATGTGACGTTGTGTCCCTCGACAGCGATCGCTGACGCGTGTTCAGCCATGACGCAGACCGCGCTGGGCGAGAGCGGGGGTGGGAATACGATTAGTCACCCGGACAGTCTTGCCCAACCGGTGGAAAACGAGAATT
>Ga0114960_10001362_pt1 | contig 19618 bp, 21 predicted proteins | sample C_130625_MF_Meta_FD_92637 | JGI IMG/M metagenome (GOLD analysis project Ga0114960, IMG submission 92637) | Freshwater microbial communities from Lake Croche, Canada to study carbon cycling - C_130625_MF_MetaG | ecosystem: Environmental > Aquatic > Freshwater > Lake | place: Lake Croche, Canada... | reverse complement strand
GAGAATGAGATTAAGTTGGCTCAGCTTCTTCTAACATATAAGCCATCGCAGGGAGTTAACGTCTACGATTGGTATTCGGCTGTGACAAAGATTGTTTAGGGCGAAATATTTCGTATTGTGGTATAGGAATGGATTCAAATACAGGCGGTATATTAGGAATTTTTGCCTTTTTAACATCGGGAGCAGGTCTTATTTACGCAGCAGTTAATCACAAACGCATAAGATGTAGATGCTGCGGTAGAGATTTAGATATGTCAGTTGATGTTGACCCAACAGATGTACCCAAAGATAAAAAAGTAATCTTACCCGATCCCTCTTCTGCTGATACGGCACCTGTCGTACTTATGGAAGAGGCTCTGACAAGATCTAACGTAGAACAAGAAGCAGAAGAGGATGAAACGCAAATCCAATATGTAGAGCCCAAACGGAAAAAAAAAACAAGGGTATATCCGGGTTAAACATATATCCAACCATAGACGTATTCTTCGTCACGTGGATGACGTGTTTTAACCAGATAATCTATCCAATACTGACCATAATTACAGTTTCCGTATTTATGGTGTAGTAGGTGATGATTTCCGACCAAGAACGCAAAACGAGGGTCATGTGCCATCATACCACGAATATTGAGTAAAAGAAGAACCAGGGCAAAGTCTAGCGGTGAATAGGTATAGCCTATCGCGGGAAACAGAAAGCCGACACCTTGAAACACGGTTTCAACTGGGTCTGCTAGATAGGTGTCCGCATAATCAGGGACCGAGCGTGTATGATGTAATTTATGATATTTGGACATGAGACGGCTGTGAAGCATAACATGCGATATATAAAACCATATATCGTATGAAAGGATGGAGACCACTAGCCGAATCATCTACTTTTAGGAATTTATTTACTGGCATCTTTAACAGAGGATGTTGTTTGACTCTGCTTTACTCGTTGCGGCCGAAGCGGGAATGGCCCTGTATCCTATCTTAATTAAAACCGTTCCAACAAATCTGACAACTCAGGTTATGGCCCGTGTTCTAACATATTCAATCGTTGGCTTGCTTATAGCACCGTCAGCTCTTATAAATGAGACATGGTTTACAGCAGAGGGTGCCGCCACAACTTTAGCATTCGGAGCCTTGACTCTTTTCCATATTTTTTCATCCTATGTGGCTTTCACTGAGCTTCCAGCAGGTGCTGCCATGTCTATCTTCTATACCTATCCCATTTGGAATATGGGGGTTGCTTCACTTATCCATGGGGAGCAGATTTCTCTCGTCCATTTTCTGCTAGTTCTTGTTGGGTTTGCGGGTGTTGCTTTGATTGCTTGGACACACATGCGGGATGCTACTGAGGAGGAGAAGAAGAAAGACCCGTATGCTTTTAAAGGAATAGCAGCGGCTTTAGGAGCGGCTCTGTCCGAGACTGCCATCTATTTTGCCGTGAAGCGTTTTGGTATAAACTCGGCGTACAAATCCTTGCTTGAACTCCATCCTGGTGCTGTTTTTTTACTAGGAGCATTCCTGCTATTGAATCAGCAGGGTTCGCTGGCTTTAGACAAGAATCCGGAAGTGTGGAAACCGCTTATGATTTTCAATTTACTGGTGGGCGTTGTCGGATTCTTCTGCTGGTCCTATGCGATTCCGCGGGTTTCAACCACTACATTCAGTCTGCTGTCTTTCTTTGGCGTTGTGTCGGCGTTCTTATGGGGTTGGCTGTTCTTGAAAGAAGTTCCATCCGTGGAAGCGTTGGCCGGTGCTGGACTCATTGTTGGAGCGGCGGGGGCTTCGTATGTGATTTAACTACAAATAATTCAAATGTTACCGTAGGGATGCCTGAAATAGATGATTTACTAGCGGGCATAGATGATCCAGCAGATCAATATGTTCATACACCCAATCATAATTATTTTTCCGGCAAAGATGAACAGGCTAAAGATTTTCTTTTAAAAAAGATATGGCCAACAGGCAGAAATAAAAATTTGTACAGTTTCTTTGATTTTGGGAAACGTACCAATGATGATATTATAGAGTCAGTCGTTCCTTTATCCGCTAGTGATGCTGATGTTCTGCTGGATAAACCCACAGTCTTTGATACATTCTTACAGGTAGATAGGTTATTAGATAAAAGGGGTATTGCGGATTCCTATTTTTTACCACCGCTACAACCGCATCTAGAAGGCTGGCTTCTCCAGCAGAATCACTATATAGATACTTTGAACGACCGGCAGAAAGCGGCAATAAACGCATACACATTTCATGGTGACAAGTTTATCAATGGATTCCTGCGTGGACTTTTAAAAGATAATTTGCGGGAATTGGTAGAGGCTTGCGTAAAAAGCAAAAGCATTCCTTTCAAATACGCAATTTACGATAACTATGACACACTCAAATTCAAGCATCGCCTCTATATGCCGGCCAAAGATTCAATGATGAAGGATGGCAAGATTGTGGATACAGTTATAGTGGAAATTGTGGATCATGGAACAAATAAAGATTGGTTTCACGAACTAAAAAACATCAGTTTTTTGATTGTTGGACTTGTTGCGGACTTAACTAAAGTTATCTATAATGCTCCCCGTTTGCGTAAGCCGCTCATTATCTATCGCGGTATTTTATCCGAGCACAATGAACGTCTAACATTCAAGAGTAATGATTATTGGTCAACATCACTGGACCCGTACGCAGCAGTAAAATTCAGTGATCAAGATATTGGAAAACGCTTACAGGGACCGGTGTATGAAATTGTGTTGAGTCCTAAGATACCCTGCTTGTTTTTGGAACGCTTTACACATTTCCAATCTTCCGAGCAGGAAGTTCTGTTACCTCCCGGTATCACGTATACTTTTGGTAAACCGATGTACATCAAAATGCGTGTTGAGAAGAATCCCTATAATGCCACAACTTTTGCTGAATATGTGGAACGAGCAATGACATCTGCTGTAAAATACAGGAGCATAACCATAGCTGGAGTTGCTCGGGAATTTGATACACACGTTCTGAAACTAGCAGATATTGTGCGGGAATGGGCTGATGAAAAAGAACGCAAGGCACGAAGAGAACAACGCTATCTTGATAAATATGCGGGCCCCCACTTATCAAGAGAAAATGGTCGTCTGCCGGTTTTCAAGCAGATCCCTTTTAAAAAAGGAACACGCAAATCACGGTCAAGTCGGAATCGTGCTCTATCTCGGAAGCAGAAAAGGCTGGTGAAGGGTTACCAATCTAGGGATTCTCGGGATAATGTTGAGTTCGTTGAAGAGAAAGAGGAAGAATAAATTTGAATCGGAAGTCTATGAGATCTCGCAGCAAAATGCCCAAGCAATACATTTACGCATCGCCAATGTATCGCGTGGGGAAACTTAATGAGGTATATACGAAGGAAGATCTCAAGACAATGAATGATGACTATACGAGTCTTGTTGCTAACAATGAAATCGGAATTTTCACTAAGTACATCACTGACTGCGTGATTCTGAAAGCAACAGTGGGCGGAAAAGTACTTTCCTTTAGTACTTTACCAGCAGCATGTTCTATTATGCACGATTCAAAGGGGCTCTTGAATAAGGAAGAGCCCGGCCCAATTCCGGAAATCTACATGGAGCAGATTCTTCGGAAGTTAGAAAAGATCTTTCCCGATACTGAGATTATTATTGCGGATGGAAAGATGTACTTGCGTTGGTAAAATAAATTCATACACAAAAAGTAGAATGGCCTTTCAAGCCGCCTTATTTTTTGATAATGATTTGGGCCATTGTCTTAGTTTTGCTCCTTGGTCTAGTACAATTACGCCATTTCATGTTGGTGGTATAGAAGCACATGGTGAATTTCCCATTGTAACATGGCCTGATATGGAAGCATATCGGCAAGGTTTATCCCCAGCGGGTCAGAATTATATGGCATTTCTTACTTTAGCCACTGCTCCTTCTCCGCCTGAAAATCAAGGAGATATGCTTGATTTATCTTCAGGTTTAACATTTGAACAATGTCAATTTATCATTAAATCTTTGGAAAGAAAAACACTCCTTCATGGTGTTCCAGCAAATACTCTTGTAATATTTGATTTTGATAGGACATTGTCACTTTTTGAAGGGTTTATGGATGCTGATTCTCCGCCTGTTCCACCGGGTAGCGGGATTCAGGGTTATCTGACATATTTAATGACAAACTGGCCCATAATTAATGCTGAGGGTAATCCTGTCGTGCTTTCTGCTGATGGCTTTATAGAGTATATATTTGGCGGTTTACAGAGAAAAGAAATAATTCAGGCTTTTATTCACGAAATTGTTTTGCTTGGGCATTCAATTGTTATTTTAACAAATAATAGTGTTGGAATTAATAATCCTGAAATGTTGAAGCAATTCTTTCCTGGTGATGAGGCCGCAATAAATGTAATTTGTAGCAGACCATATAATGGTAATAAACCACTGGCTTTACAGTCAGCCAATCCTATGTTTGGCTCCTTATTTGCGTTCCCTCAGCCTCCTGCAAATCAATTTATTATCACAATGGACCGTGAACCGGAACAGAATACTTTTGTTCGTAGGGATTATTTTAAGCATGTACCTCCCGTAAGTGAAGTAATAAGTCATGATGAGCTTTATCCATTTCCTGCTCTTGGTAACGGTGCTGCTAGCAGAAGGCGTTCAACTCGTAAACGTCTTGCTAGTAATCTACGTAAAAGAAAGCAAAGCCGTCACCGTAAAAATTGAGTCTGCTTTTCCTGCTTACTTAGGTAAAATGACCGAGAAGGAAGGATATGTGTACTGTATGACGAATGAACATATGCCCGGCTTTGTGAAAGTCGGATATACGGACAGGACGCCGGAAGAGCGTTTAGCAGAAGCCAATGGGGATACTTGGTCTATTCCTTGCTGGAAGTGTGAAACCTCTGTTAAGGTTAAGTCGCCCCGTGATGCTGAGAAAGCGATTCATCTTCTCCTAGGAAATGATGGGGGACGCGTTTCGTCAAGGCGGGAATTCTTTACTTGCTCGGTTGACTATGTGAAGATGGTATTTGCTATCCTACGAACCCAAAATCCGGAACCCACGGTTGCTGCGACTGCTACTGAACTGAAGCGGTCAGTTTCCTTTTCAGAAACCCCTTCATCTTCACCTTCAGCATCACCCGTGGTAGGAGGCGGAACAGGCATTCGGGAAAGCAAGAAGATTTTCCGCGACGGGCAACTGCTAAAGCATACGTACAAGGGAAATGAAGCCATCGCCATCTATAAGAAAGAAGATGATGTGTTCATTTGGCATGGGACAGAATATGCGTCACTTTCACGATTAAACTCCGCCCATAAACAGGCAGTAAATCCGGAACTTAAGTCTGCTGGAAATGCGTGGGATGAATGGATGTGTATGGATACGGCAGGGAACTATGTGCCAGTGAAGAATTTACCCGAACTATAAGCCCCTTTAGACAGGTACCACTAATGGAGGAGAAGGAGGTGAAATAAACGGTGTCTCCCGCTTCGCAATATCCATCGCTTCACGAACAGTCTCCAGAGTGGGTTCAGTAATATTACGCTGCTTGAGGATTGAAGTTACACGCATCTTCAATTTAGCCAACTGGAATTCATTCATTTTTGGATTTTCATTTTTCATGATCATAGCCACTTTTTCTAGTAGAACATTGTATGAGGTTTCGGGGTCGGGCTGGACCCAATTATCACCATCAACCAGGTCAAAAAGATTGTCAACTGTATCTGCGGGAATCTTGAAAAAATCGCGGTCAGGATTTGGCCGTTCACCGAATTTACTCAAGAGTTTGTGGAGGGAGACCAACTTGGTCTCTAAGGCCGTAACAGCTTTGGCTGACTCAACCTTAAAAGGAAAAAGGAGACCATCTGAATATAACTCAGCGGCTCTGTCTGTGGGTGTCTTCGGTGACGCACTTATAAAAGCATACTCTGGATAAAGCGGGTTAGATAGTACAAATATGTATCCCGTTGACATCTTTGATTTCACTGAAGAAAAGAGTTTACTTGTGCTTCCGCGTTTTGCGTTGTTTACGGTTGCGGCGTCTTGACTTTAGATTACGGCGACGAGCAAAGGGGTTTTGATTTTTACCTGCGTTGGCACCACCTCCTGCTGCGGCACTCGGGAGTGACTCAATCTTCTTTTCAACCAGTTTGTCAAATTCCGCAAGAATTTCTTCCTTCTTTCTTGTAAAGTTTTCGGGGCTAGCACCGGGATTAATCATTGCTTCATCAACCACACGTCTAATTACTAGCAATGCTGTGGTGTAAGCATTTGCTTCACTGGCAAATTTAGAAACATCGGGTGTGGCTATATCCGCTCCAATAATTTCTACTTGGTCAAGGTTAACAATAACTGGCTCTTTGAATTGCGTAATTCCAATTAGAAATCCCTTGACAAGTGCATTAACACTCTGAACTCTTGCTTCACTGATAGGTCTCTGCCAGAATGAATTAGATGCCTTGGGTCCAATAGTTGTGCGCAACCAATCATAAAACTCATTGTGAATAAGAGAAACTAGCATCTGTGATTTATCGGCCAGTTTCTTTTCTAATGCCTTCTTTACAATTTCAAGTATATCAGCCGGTGGAGGTTCACCGCCAATTGCGTCCTTAATTTGTCTTAAAAGGCCAATAATAGTATCGGCGGCACTCATCCCTACTATCCGCGCAGAAAATCTCCCTACTTAGTAATGTGGTTCAAGACCAGAAAAAACCGCCGATCAACAAGGCGTAAGCAACGAGGAGGGGCTCTATCTACATACGGTTTGACGGTTCGTTTTCATGAAGGCCGCGTAAATGTGAACGCAAATACAAGTAAAGAAGTTAATTTAAGCAAAGTCCAGCAGGAACCCATCGTATCGTGGTCAAAGCAACTCGGGAAAGTAACATTTATCTGCTGGGACCCTGATGCTCCATCACCTCAAAATCCTTCTGGTTATTTACACTGGTTTGCCTGTGATCAAGATGGGACAACACCAACAGCAGCTGCTTGGACTTGGACTCCTCCGAAGCCGCCGCACGGATTCTTGCATCATTACATCTTTGGAATCTATAAGCAGATGGATGGACATATGGTCCAAATTCCGAAGGAGCGAACACCTTTCAGCATTGACAATTTTGTAGAAGAGAATAAATTAACGCTTCTAGAAAAAGTGGGATTTCGTACGCAGGAAAAATCATGGTTTGGCTAATTACTTCTGCTTTGCCCATAACTTGCCGATTTCCTTCGCCACCTGCGCAGCACCACCAGGGTGATTCTTCGCAACCCGGGAATAGTTAGCCTTGAAGAACGCCATATAGGGATTCAGAAGACGACGCTTACCCGCCTTCCTTGTCGCTGGTACAGCCTTCGCCTTCGCCTTCTTCCCCTTACGCGTCTTGCCCTTGTAGGAAGCCTTCTGTGCGTCCGTCAATCCACGCCACATCGCACCGATTTCCTTGGCGACTCCGCCAATATCCGCCTTGCGACTGGGGTCGGCCTTGACAATCTTGGCCCGCTGCTCCTGTGAAAATACCATGTACGGATTCATTCCTACATTGAACGCAGGTTTTCTTATGCGTAAATTTGAGGCTGTGATTTTTAGTCACAAAAAGCAGGATGAGCGTCTATATTCTTAAACTCAAACATGGGAAGTTCTGGGTGGGTTTTACTTCAGACCCCATCCGCAAAGTTCGGCAATTTAATGTGATTAGTGAATGGACTATCCAATATGGAATTGAAAGTATATATACGGTGATTCCTGCTCGGATTTATCAGTTAGACCATGAAGTGAAAGATCTCATGGTCCAAATGGGAATTGATAATGTACGTGGGGGTACTTGGTCTGAGAATCATTTGCCAGACGCCGTAAAGCGGAGTTTACAGATGGAACTTTTCGGCGAACAGGATTTCTGTTCCATGTGCGGTAAAGCAGGTCATTATATGCAGGATTGCTCGGATGATTCGGGGGACTCAGTTTCTGAGTTCTTTGGACCAACAAATGAACCTTCACCTGCTCTTCGTCCAGCAAATCCAATTCCTTATTCTATGACAGCAACATATTCTCGGTCTCTAGCAGTATCTCCTTTGCCGCCTCTTAATAGAATTTCTTGATCACATATAGAATGAAAACAATTACAGACTCAAATTCCGTTGGTGATATTTTATATATTTTTGTTGCTGCTCTCGTTGTGGATTTTTTGACTGTTCTTATAACCAAATATCCGGGGCCCGCACCTTTCTTCAAAGTAAAAGCGTTGGATGATTGGTACACCAAATTCGGTGCCATGGCGATTGCGGCGGATGTATTAAGTGTTATGATTGGCGTTGTCGCCGCACGGTATATATTCACCGCTTTTGGTTTCAATCCTAGCAGCATTTTATTGTTTGTAGCTGTCTTACTCATATTCCAACTCTGCCACGATGCCTTCTTCTTTCTAGCAGTAATTACCCCTTTAAAGCGTGGGGAAAATGCGATGATTGATGTATTCAAGAACTATGCTACTGAAAATGGGGGCAAAATTTTGGCAGCGGATGCCCTTTTAGTTTTAGGAACTGCGGCTGGTGCGACGGTTCTTAAAAATCTGCCCTTTCATGTTACCGCTTCAGTAGGTCTAGTTACTGCTTATGCCTTATGCTTTGTGACTTACACGAAGGCAGCGACTACCACTTAGTTTTCTCTTTCCACCACATAAATCTTATGGGGATTCTTGAGTCGGGTCGGCTGAATATAATCGCCCTCAAAGTATTCACCTGCTAGCAGGTCGAACACTTCACGAACACGTTCTTTTGAAACGCGGAAGAATTCGCGGTCATCATTTACGCGTTCATGGTAGATTCCTAGTAACTTATGCGTAGCTAGTTCCTTTTCCTTCGGATTTGCGATTAATTTAGCAAATTCCACCTTGAAAGGTAAAGGCACACCAGTCGTATATAATTCACGAGCACGAACATCGGGCGTATCAGTTGTAAATCCAACCTTTAATAGACCAGGCATAGCCGGGTTGGACATACAATACACGTATCCATCCATTTAATTATCTGCGGTTTTTTCTTGTTTTGCGGGAACGCAACTTCTGTATTTTTCCTAGCACCATATTCTTGCGATTCCGAGATACTGATTTCCAATTCTTATTATTATTTCTATCTGAAAAAGGATTATATACATCTTGACCCGCTGCTTTTTTAGTAGTATACTCTTCAATATATTGTTTGACAAAATTTCCTCCTTTTTGTTTATCAACTTCCGCAATATATCTGAAAACATGGAGTGGGACGGTAGGTACTTGTATTGTGAAATCATCGCTGATTGTATCCTCATAGAATTTAGCATTATGTGTTATATTACGATTAAGAGGTGGAATTTCATTTAAAATAACAAGAAAATTGTCATTATAAAGAACTTGTATTTTTGGTTGAAGTATAGCATCATTATTATTCGGAAAATTAACAGAACTAAAATCGTGCGTTAAAAAAGTATAGGCATCAACAGGAGATAACTCTACTGCTTGATTGTTACCTCCAGCAGTAGGGACTGTGATTCTGAATAAATATTCAGGCATTGGTCCATTGTTCGCCATCCCTATTTCTAGCAAATAAATTGTGATAAAGTAGAAATGTGGCTGCGTTTGGCGACCCTGCTGGCTACTGCTAGTTTAACGGCAGCTCAATATTGTTCGGATATTAGAACATTAGGATATACTGCTGATTCATGCGCTACGACACAAGGTGTTCCTGGTTGCGACTATATCCAGCAGAATATTCCATATATTTGTGAAAATGTGACTTTAGGATACGTCGTAGTAAATGGACCCTCATGTGGTGTCGTAGGCTCAGGCTACGGTTGTGCTCTATATCTTAATACAAATTTCAATACAACGAACAAGTTTTGCTGCGACATATCGCAACCGTATGTTATACCTGTGCCATCGGTTTCTTCTTCACCCACACCATCAGTAACACCAACTATTTCTTTGACACCTTCAGCATCAGTTACACCCACAATTTCAGAGACGCCATCAACATCAGTAACAGCAACACCTTCACAAACTCCTACGATTTCTATCACAGGAACGCCGAGTCCTTCACAAACGCCTTCACAAACACCTTCACAAACGCCTACACCTACACAAACACCTTCGCCTACACCAACACAAACACCATCACAAACGCCCACACCTACGACATCGCCGATGCGTGATCCTTGGCTGTATGATTCCGCGTATGATTTTATCGGGGTTCAAGGAAACCATGGATGGACATATACTTATTATACCGGAAGTCAAATGGGTTATGTAACCCCAAATCTTTATGACCAATATACTAATTACAAATGGATGTATAGTTCCTCATGTGCTGGATGGATTTCAGCAACAAATATTATGCCAAATGATGCTTTATCGTGTAATTCACCAAATTGCGGTCCTATTCAACCAGCCATAAAATGGACTAATACTAATACAAGTCATTATATGCTTCTTACTGTAACTGTCCAGCATTGGGAAGAAGGAGGTCAAGGAGACTATATTCATATGTTTTTGAATGGACAGCAGGTGTATGATACGATTGTTACATATGCTATGGGCGTTGTCACTTATCAGACATATGGATATATTAACACGTTTGAATTACAAGTCCAGCCGTGGCAAGGATGCGACTATTCAAGCATGAATTATCATATTGTAGTATACCCTGTGCCCTTGTCGCCATCTTTGACTTCAACTGCTTCAATAACATCTACTCCTTCAGCAACTTCGTCTGCTTCTCAAACAGCCATTTCCTCAGTATCTGCTTTGCCGAGTTTATCCGCTTCTCGGACAGGAGCTCCTTCACTGACCGCGTCGGGATCAATGTCAGCAACTTCATCGGGAAGTATAACTGCTTCTATTTCTAGAACGGCAGCCGCAACCTATACTAGCAATCCAACACCCACTAGCAGTCAGTCTCCTTTACCATCAATATCTGCGTCTGTTTCTTGGTCGGCCAACCCGTCTTTTTCGGGGTCATCATCAGAGACGGGCATGCCATCCTTTTCAGCTTCAGTATCTTCGTCGCCCAGTCCAACTGGTTCGGCGTCGCCTTCTGCTACTGCTTCGTGGTCCACTGTTGCGACAATTTCTGCCACATCAACAACATCTGTTTCGGCCAGTGTTACGCCCTCTCCATCACCTAATTGGCTCAAACCGCCGCCTATTCCGATGAATTTAACGAATATTTCATCGGCGGATGCGGTAGGATATATGAATCTGCTGGCCCCCTATAGTGCGTCTGTTATCCAAGGTAGTTTAAATGCGTTAGCAAATGTTTTGTTAGCGGCATCCACAAATGGCTCAGTGGAGATCGCAACAGATACATTTAAAATGACACTGGCTTCGCTTCCAGCAAATGAAAACGCAACAGCGACGTTATCACAGGGTTCAACATCTGTCGCTCTGCCGCCTCTTAAAGATTTGGTTCCTGGTGCGGCTTCGGCGTCAATGATTACATGGACAAGTAATCCATTTGTTTCTGCTGTCCCTGATCAAGCCCCCGACGCTCCCATCTTATCACTCAGTATTCTGGGTAAGGATGGCTTGGCTCTAGCAGTGTCAAACTTGAGTAAACCTATCACAATGTCATGGTATCAGAAGATTGCGGCGGATGACCCGCGTTTACAAGTGGCACCCTCCTATGTTGTGCGTTGCGACACCGCTCAAGTCTTTTTGACAACGGGTAATCAAATGACTTTGTTTCATGGTGGCAATCATACGCGTTCGGATTTATGGACAGTTCCCTGCTTGATGAACTCAACTAACTATATCCAATGTACATCATTTCAACCCTATACATATGTACCCTATCAGTGTCCCACAGCTAAATTCGAGCACAGTTGTATTTACTGGTCGCCCTCCAAACAAATCTGGACGGATGATGGCTGTGTTCCTGCTTTCGCCAATTTGACCTATGCTTCCTGCGAATGTACGCACATGACGGATTTCAGTAGCCGCGTTGGCGCAGCGGTTTCTAGCAATAAGGCTCTCTTTGAGAATGCGGGACATGTCTATTCTGCTGCTGGCCTCAAGCAATATGCTGAGTGGTTTGGTCTCTTTGGAGGCATTGCTGCTGTAACCTTATTAATTGGCGGTATCATAACCTACGTGGATTTAGCATCCACGCGGCGTTATATCCATTCCCTTTTACGAAACAAGTATCTGCTGGAATTCTTGGACCGTCGTCCCTCATCACCAATGTATATTTACGATGACCGCAGTTCTCATGACCGTTATCATAAGCAGAAGAAGGAAGTTCCGCCGGCGAAAACAATTAGTTTATCACAGCGAATCTGGCAGCAGCATCCTTCACTTCAGTTTATTTTTCGCTATGATCCGCGTTTATCCCGTTTGTTTCGGCTCCTATTCTTATTTATTGTCCAGTTTCATTCACTTTTTATAACAGCATTGTTGTATGCTTTCACATATGGCGTAGAGGATGGCAAGGCAACAATGACTATAACAGATACTATCGCACTGTCCCTTATAACAATGTCATTGACGATTCCTGTGGTCCATTATTTTCTTAAAGCACTAAATATGGTTGGCACTAAGGAATTTGAGTATCAATTCCCCGTTTTATACGAGGAGTACATGCGTCGTGCTAACTTTGAAAAAATAGCACTTGTATACTTTCATAAAAAGGATGGTCTTGTGCTAGATCCTGATTTCTTAGCAATGCGGGGTATTGATGATTTGATGGAAATGCCCTTGAAGCAGTTGATGAAAGAGATGGCAAATGTGATTTCAAAGCCGTGGAATATGTTGAATTTCCCGATGGCTTGCTGGCGTATATGGCCCGCACATACATCAATAGGAGGGTTATTTTTACTTTTCTGCTTTGGCTATTTTGGTTTTATCTTGAACTATTTGATTTTGTTTGCTGCTAGTCATGAAACTTCTGTTGGCAAACAGGTTATGACGAGTTGGGGGATATCTCAACTTTCTAGCATTATCCTCATTCAACCATTGACAATTGTTTTCACTATGGGCTTCTACTGGTTTCTGAATCGCTTTTCTGCGTATATTCCGACTGCTGTGCGTAATAACATCTTGGTGCCGGCGGTTCGGTCAATTCCCTCAATCTTTTATTTTACGAATCCCTGGTCATCACTGTCACATTCGCCACTGACTGCCCAGTTTGCGTATACGCTTTTTACCCGCTGCTCGGCCTATGCTTCACACGCGGAAGAGTTGGCGTATGCTCCGATCGCGGCTATAACTACTGCTGTTGGAACAGTAGCAGATATAACTGTGGATGCCGCACCGGGTGAAGAGAATACAGTTAAGGGCTTATATGAAAAATATTGGCGGACATTTGCTGAGATGAATCGGTAAAATATTGGCTAAGGTAGATGAGTGAACGGCAGAAAAAATACGATGAAGAACAAGAACGGATACTTGAAGCAAGACAAAAAATAACTGCAGCAGCAGTAGCCGCTGTTAAGGAGGCAGTTCCGCATCCTGAATTTTATAGAATCTGGCACGATGCTTCTATGCCTACTCAAAATGATGGTGATATAGATGCCGCAGTTCAACGTGCTCTCGATATGGATACAGAAATACGGGAAAAAATATTAACTCCTGCGGAATTACTTAATGAAGCAAGAACAAGATCCTTTGGGGAATTAGGTGAAACACAGAGAATTATTATTCCTGAGCGTAATCAGTTATATGATAAGTTACATACACAATTTGCTGCGGATTTTATGGATGATGATGTTGGACGCACAGCACCTGGCGCAGCAAAGACTGCTGCTTTTAGAGCAAGAAATTTTGAGGAGGCGATATTCATCTACCAATGTATTATCCTACAGGCACGTCTTGCGGATAAGCCGACTGATGCTCTTAAGCAGGAACTTGCTTCCGTAGTACAAGAATTAGCAGCCGTTCGGGAGACTCTACCCAAATATGTATCACCGCCCCCTCGTGATTGGAATAAATTTTCTGCTGTAAGTAATTTGTTAAGTTTTTATGATTTGAGTGCTGAGGCAAAAAGAGAATTACGTAAAAGATTAGAGCCATTTCCTATAGAAGAAATTCAAAAGAGGACTGCTGTATTCCAAGCAAAAAATGCTGCTGCGGCGGCTGCTTTATTAGCAAAACAGAAGTCTAGTGGCTTTTTTGGGAAATTGTTTGGCGGCCGCAGATCACGGAAGTCACGGACGAGAAAGCAGCGTAAAAATTGACTTCACTGCTAATCAAAATTGTAGTAGTAAGATGTCCGATGATGAGGATGCTTTGCTACGAGGGCCTTTACCTAGGAATATGGTAGAACGAAAGCGTGTTGTTGCTGTTAGAGCTGCTGAAGATGCGGCAAAAGAAAACTGTACAGAGAAGACCATCCATGATCTTATCTATACAATTGGACTATCCAATTCTCTCAAGAAGGAATTTCCTATGAGTTACAAGATTCTAGCAAAACTATTTGCGGAAAAGTATCCGGTAGATGAAACTCAGCCGGATAAAGTCAAGGGAATAACGGATTTTGTGATTCGACGAAATCCAATTTCAATTTACTTTGATAATCTTGGTGAGACACATAGAGATCGCTTTGAAGTTCATACACTGAAGGGCGTAGTGGAAGATAGTATCTCTTGGTTATCCTGTTTTGAAGGGCCTGCTACACAAAAGGCAAAACTAATTTCTGCTATGAAGTTGGCTGTACATTCTCATCCAGTGGATTTAGAAAAGGGGAAGGAATCGTGGGGTCTAGCAAATAAGTTTATTGAAGAATATGATACTCCAACACTATTCACAAAAAATCAATTTCATCAATGGATTTTCCGTGAAGAAGATGCGTCTTTTAAGGAAGCTTGGATTTTGTATTATGAAGGAAAAACAATGCCACCATGCTATAAATGTAGACCCGAACTTAAGAACCGAACAGATGCGGATGGCTGGTCGTATGTTTAACTGAATCCAATTGCTGTTTTTCCTTTCAAATATCTCAAGTACTCCGCATGAGACTTGAATTTAGTGAATGTTGTGTTAGTCTGAACTTTTTGGTCTTGAAACTGAATGATATTTTTAGCGGCTGCTAAAGCAGTTGTATCAGAGCCTGTTGCTTTTGTTACGGATGCTGTGATGGGAGCACCGGATGCTGTAACAGGGGATGCTATAACAGATACCGCAGTAACCGTAGTTGCTGAAGCCACACTATTTTTAGTGCCTGTTGACACAACTGAGAATGTGTATTTCTTGCCCGATGTTAAACCTGTTAAAACTACTTGAACAGTTGACGCTGAGGTAACTGTTAATGTTTTGGTAGCACCGCCATTTGACGAGGTTGCGGTTACAATGTAACCTGTTAAGCCGCTACCGACCGACTTGGGTGCGGTCCATGTAACTTTCGCAGTTGTTAAACTAGTCATAATACCGGTAATATTTGTTGGAGGACCGGGAGCAGTTGCCATTCTCTTCTATGCTAATATTTTATCTTATTGAAATAGGGCATGCCTAGTTTAGATAATCTTAGATCACATAAGAATACGCCAACTAATTTTACACCTTCAAAAGCCTACTGGCTTTCAGGTCATGGAGGCGAAGTCAGTGATGGTTCTACATTTACAGTTCCTCCCGGTTGTGTAATTGTAGTAAAGGTTTCCCCCGGAAAATTTAGTTATCTTGGTAATGTTTATGCTGGAAAAATATCAAGTATGGATAAAAATAAATTAAAAGATCCTTTAAGAAATACCAATTATCTTATTCAAAATTTTGGCTCTATTGCTATTTTCAAACCGGGTGACGTATGTCCTCTTTTTTATTACCTTTTATTATCATGTATGCCTTCTGACAGTGTGGGGCAATGGTCGAGGGGTTGTAGTGATTTAGGTTCCGGTGTTATAGATATTGATAATATTACATCATCTGCTTCTAATATACCAATAAATCCAATAATTGATATAAATATAGATAAATATACAGCAAATTTATTTGAAAAAAGTGAATATCCGACTAAAAAAAAAATACAAAGTGAAATTGCTAAATTACCATCTGAATTTTCTTTATTCAAATCTCCTCTTCAAAAATTTAGAAATCTTATTAATAAATTAAGTTCAGTATTAATAATAGACCAAAAAACTATATGTGAAACTTTGGGTAAAGGTGTTTATTATAATTTTATTTGTCGTTATAGAGGTCAAGCAACCTTAAATTTAGAGGGAAATTTATTATACAATTCAGAAGGTAATTGGCATAGTTCTGTAAAAGGCGTAGAAGAATTAGGTAGTACACAAGCAAATACTTTTCGTTTAATAAGAAATAGAATAGCAGAAGCGGAAGTAAAACGAAAAGGTCTTCTGCACAAATATTACACTTCACCCGAATATTATCCTTACCGTCCACATGTTACATCTTCATATATTCAAAATCCCAAAAAAATAATATTCGATATTTTAACTGGTATTAAGGGTACCAGAAAAATAATAAATGATAAACTTCATGAAATCCGACGAAATAAGAAACTTAATGCAAAAACTACTAGAAATCAAGAAGCACCTATCAATTGGTTAAGAAATAGACAAACACAAAAGAATACTTCACAAAATATTTTAAATTTTGATGCAAAGGATTGGACGTTATTCAATGAGATACTGATTTCTCCAATAGAGAAAGTGCTTAAAATGATAAAACAAATTAATAATTCTAATTTTAATGAAAGTCTAGCAAGAAAATCTCATTACAAAGATATTTCTTCAAAAAATGCTATTATAAATTTTAATAATCCAGATAGTGATTATAGTGAAGAAAAAGGTGCAACACCTCTTTGGTTAGCAGTAAAATATAATAAGAGTGAACTAATTAAACCTTTAATACAAGCAGGTGCTAATACTGATGTTGTTGTTGGTGGAAAGAAACTACTTGATATAGCAAAAGCACCTGCTGCTTCTCTTCTGCGTAAATATAGTAAAAAGACTTCTGCTGAAATAAATTTGTTAAATAAACAGGATGCGGCTACTGAAAAAGAAGAAAAAATATCACAATTATTAAGTTATTATGCTATTTCCGACGATCAAAAAAAAGCACTAAGCATTAAACTAGGTTTGTTTACAATTGAACAAATAAAAAATAATTTGTTAAAAAAACAGGCTGAGGCTACAACTGCTACAGCTGCGGCAGCTGCGGCAGAGGAAGAGGAGGACGAGGAGGACAAGGCGGCTGTTGAAAAACAAGAAAAAATATCACAATTATTAAGTTATTATGATATTTCGGCCGCTCAAAAAGATGCTTTACGCATTAAACTAGGTTCGTTTACAATTGAACAAATAAAGGCAAAATTACAGTTATTCTTAGATAAGAATGCTCAGAAAAACGCATAAAAATTGATTTCCCATTTTTCACAGAAGTAGGCCAGAATGGAAACACTAGAGTTTAATTCAAAGTCAGAATCCTATTCTGAATTAAGCAATTTTCACTGGTCGCCCTTCACTTTAGAGGAGAAGGTATGGCCCACCGTTGAACATTATTTCCAAGCACAGAAGTTTCCAGCAGATCCTGCTCTTCAAGAAAAGGTTAGGAACGCAAAGACAGCACTTGGAGCCAAACGCCTCGGTAGATCAAAGACCCCTGCTTTCCGTCCGGACTGGGATACCATCAAAGATGAGGTGATGGAAAAGGGTATTAAGGCAAAGTTCCGGCAGAATCTATTGCTATCTACTCTTCTTGCGGGAACAGGCTCGGCTTGGCTAATTGAAAAGTCACGGTCGGATTCTTACTGGGGGTCCGGTCCTAATGGCTGCGGCTTAAATAAGACAGGTAAGATTCTGATGCGTGTTAGAGGAGAACTTTCGCAGCCAAGTACTGCCTAAATTCAGTATCCAACCATTCTGCCACAGAGAAAGACGCATGAATACCCGACAACGGCTGAATATAACAGACATTTTTAATGTCATACCCGTTTTTCCGAGCAATAGACACACGAGCCAACCCTTCTATCCAGCGGTCCAAACGTTGTGTCTCTGCTCGTGAATCACCCTCTACAAACATATACATCGTGTCTCCAGCAATGAGATCCACTTCACAGGTCAAGTCAAGTTGCGGGTCCTTAAGAACAACTCTGGCTTCTATGCCCTGCGTATTCAGCAGATGAATATCCTCCAAGACATTAGCCGCCGCTTTCTTCAAGAAAGGAGCAATTTCCGCTAATTCAGCCGGCTCCGGAACTTTGTAGAGTGGAGCATTGCGGCCCAACCTTGATGAATAGATACAGGCCAAACGATATAAATCATAGATAACGTCCGTTGACGCCAAAGCACGATTAGTAACCCGTCGCCAACTTGTGATTAAATCATTCCGCATAATCATGGGCGGTGAACCCTTTGCTGGTCCTAGCAGAAACTCCTCCAAATCCGATTCTACATGCCTCAAGTTATAAATCGTTGACCGAATCTTATGGAGAATCTGCATCACAGGAATCATTTCTTCATTTGTCCATTGGCGACCCGGTGATAGTTCCATGATTTTCTGCTGGAGAACGGGGAATTCAAAAACGGGGGGTGCTTCTGCTCCTACACCTAGCCGCGGGGGAAACAAGGCCTCAAAGCATTTTTGTATCAACTCTTGCTCTTTCTCAAATGTGGGTAAATCCTCCTTAAGGATACGAATTCGGAACAGGGCTAAGCGGACCTTGTCGTCCCATTCACCCGCCGATTCGGGAAATCGCAGGCCAATTTCCCTCAAAATATAATATCGTACTAAAGCCGCAAAATCATTCACTGAATCTAAGCGAAAAACCCAATCAGGGATGGTATATTGCTCTCCAGCAGGATAATACGATTTATACTGAATACCGTCACCGGCTTTGCTCAAAAGCAGCGGAGGTAAGCATAGAGGATTCAGTTTCAGCCGTCGGAAATCCTCGCCCGTCCACGACATGAAGAAACTCTCAATGTCGCTCCGCTCTACGGCCACCTCTTCCTCAATGCTGGAATGCGGTACCACGGAATGCCAACGCAAGAGGGGTCGGTGAATTTCACGCAAGAAACGGCACATATTTTTTTCGCCCTTAGAATATGTCATTGTTAGAACAGACCGGGCTCGTGTAACAGCAACGTAGAAGAGTCGCCGCTCTTCGTCAATACCCTCCTCGTGTTTCATCTGCGGGAAGGTTGCGTCATGGAGTTTCACAATATAGACTACATCCCATTCCAATCCTTTAGCCGCATGAAATGTACTCAAGACGACATCTGCTTGTCTCTTGCGTTTATTGACTTTTTCCTCGGTTATTAAACGGCAGGTGATTTTGTGCTGAACAAAAGCCTCTTCAAACTGGAAGAGAACATTATTATATTTGCTTAAGATTGCGATTGTGGTTTGCTTTTCTCCTAAGGATGTTAATGCTATACGATTTTCAATATCGCGTACGATCCACGCCACTTCACCCGCGAAACGGTGAAAATAGCGAACTTCCGGCTTTATCTCTTGAAGACCCATCGGCACGGATGTCATGCGTTCTTTGTGGGATAGGGTGGGGATTTTCCGCATTAGGGAATTTGCTACTGCAACAATACTTTCGCTGCTTCGATAATTATACGTCAACTGAAAATCTTGAATTGTCTTGATTTCCTCATGCATGTTCAAGATATAATCAACACGCGAACCACGCCATGCGTAGATATTCTGGGCGTCATCACCCACAAT
>Ga0114960_10001360_pt1 | contig 19635 bp, 16 predicted proteins | sample C_130625_MF_Meta_FD_92637 | JGI IMG/M metagenome (GOLD analysis project Ga0114960, IMG submission 92637) | Freshwater microbial communities from Lake Croche, Canada to study carbon cycling - C_130625_MF_MetaG | ecosystem: Environmental > Aquatic > Freshwater > Lake | place: Lake Croche, Canada... | reverse complement strand
GCCTATGTAGATTGCATTGATGGACTAGGGTCCTCAGGCAAGGGATCCCATGCCCCCGGCGAAACCATCCATTTAAACGAACTGCCTTATTTAATTAAAAGAGCAGCCCTTACCATTTATAGGCTGAGTAAATAAACTCTTTTAAGTTGAGCCAAATAAAAGAAGGCACAATATTTATATAACGCCCAAAAAGACGACGAGGTTCTTTTATGAAACGGTAAAGCCATTCTAAACCCATATTTCGTATCCATAATGGAGCGTAAGGGAGATTTCCTGTAAAAAAATCAAATACGGCACCTACTGTAATTATATAATCTACTTTACAGTATTGAGAAAGAGTGTGTGCAAAAAATTCTTGTTTAGGGGTACTTAATCCAATCCAAACAATGTTTGCATTTGAGCTGTCAATCATCTCACCCAAGGCTTTCCATTCTATTTCATTCATGGTTCTAAATGGTGGTGAATAGGTCCCCACTACATTTATATTTCCTAAATTAACAGAAACAGATTCTTTTAATGCCTTTGCTACTCCTTCTTTCCCACCACAAAAAAAATGTTGAATAGAATGCGTTGCAGTATTTCGCAACACAGTATCAAAAAGGCCAACACCAGGACAACGTTGCATTTTTTTAAAACCCTTTAGCCTTCCAATCCAAGCGGTAGGCTGTCCATCTGGAAGGTTAAAGTAAAACTCGGAAATTATTTTTTTGAATTCTGTATTTTGATTTGCGTAAACCATACCATGCGCACTCGTAGCACTAATTAATCTGTTTTTTTGAAAAGATTTTTTTTCATTCACTGCCTCAATTAAAGATTCAGTGAAGTTTGTATTGCTACCCACAAACATATCAACGCCTATTATTTTAACTGTTGTATTTGCTTGAGGCATAATTAAAAATTAATTGAAAAATTATTTTTCTTTTTTTACCTGCTCATCAATCCAGGTAAAAGTTTTACGCATGCCATCAATTAATGGTTCTGAAACTTCCCAACCCATGTTTTTTCTATATAAATCATTGTCTGATCTTCTACCGCGTACACCCAATGGGCAATTAAATCCGTACTTATCAATAAATTCTTGACCAGCAATATTGTGAATTTTAATTTTCTTACCTGCAATATTTATAGCCATTTGTGCTAATTGGTTAATAGTAACCATTTCTTCAGAGCCTATATTAACAGGTCCAATAAAATCGGAATGCATAAAACGCTCAACAGCCTCTAAGCATTCATCTATGTATAAAAAACTTCTTGTTTGTAAGCCGTCTCCCCATACTTCAAAGTTACCACCATCGATAGTTTCTGAAGCTTTGCGCAACATGGCAGCAGGTGCTTTTTCTTTTCCACCTTTCCAAGTGCCTTGTGGTCCAAAAATATTATGAAAACGAGCCACACGCACATTTAATTTAAAATTGCGATGATAGGCTAAGAAAATTCTTTCGCTAAATAATTTTTCCCAACCATATTCAGAGTCTGGATTCGCAGGATAAGCAGAGCTTTCAATACAGTTCGGGTTATGAGCATCTAATTGATTATGTTCTGGATACATACAGGCAGAAGAAGAATAAAATACTTTTTGCACTTTTTTCTTCACTGCTTCTTTGGCAACGTTTAAATTAATGAGTGCCGAATTGGTCATTACATTAGCATCGTTCAAACCAGTAAAAATATAACCAGCCCCACCCATATCGGCAGCTAGTTGGTATAATTCATAGCAATCTTCAAAAATAACCTCTTCAACGGAGCGTGGGTCGGATAAATCACATTGAATAAATTCATGGCATATTTCGTCTTTTGCCATGTATTCATGTTGCTTAATATCTGCAATTCTAACAAAAAACCCCTGCGCTTTCAATTTTTTGGCTAAATGCCCTCCAATAAAACCTCCTCCTCCTAGAACAATCACTTTTTTCATAATAAAAATCTATATATGTTATAAGGGCAAATTAAGCCAATAGGCTCAAAAATCAATCGATATACATCGATTTTTTAGGTATTTTAACTGATTCTTTAATATTTTGATGAATACAAATAATCTATATCCATTTAATCAAGCAAAAAAAATGCTTGCGTTATAGTTATGCAGCACGACTAAAGCCTTAGTATAAACATTTACTAGTGGGTGGCTAAATATTTTATCTCACTAGGATTTAAGGCCCTGTTGTAAACTCTAATTTCATCTATCGCTCCTTTAAAAAAAGAAGGATCATTAGGTGCCGAGCATTTTCCAACTGTTAATGGGTAGCCATCAAATGTATTTACTTTTAAAGTTAAATCGTATTCAGCTAATCTAGTAGTAAGTAAAACTGCATCCTGATATACTTTTATATTGTTCACCTTTGGCTCATCAGTATCAATTAAATAAACATAATGATGCCAAGTATTATCATTTATTTTAAAAGGGGTTAGATAAGTAATTGCACTAGCACCAATATTTGAAGTTGGTCCAATAGCATCAAAATTAAAATACCCATCAAATCTATGACCATCTGTGCCTGGGCCCCAGGACACTGCAGACATGCCGCTTTTATTATTATTAGACAAGTCTAATTTCGCCCAAAATGCAAGTGTTCTTTTTGCGTTACCTAATATCCCATTGTAGGTAGTTTTGATAAAATCTGATTTGCCATTAAATAAGTAAGCGGCATTGGGCTCATCAAATCTGTCCTTCGTTAATTGAGCGCCATTTATTGTAGTATTTACTTTTAAACTACTATAATTATTTGCATTATTATTGAAAGGGAAAAATACTTCAAGTCCTGTAGCAATAGATCCAGGTGAACTTGTTATTTCAAAAAATAATAAATTAATTGCCTCTAGAATTTTATTGTATTGTTCAATTAAAGTATCTAGTTTATTTGTTAAGAAACTAATATCGGCACCTGGTGATTTAAGTTGAGTTTTTAATCCATTCACTTCTATTTGGATAATATTCAATTGATTATTTAAAGAATCAATCTTATTTGAAATTTTAGAGATACTACTAATATTAAGTGCAATAGAACTAGAAAGCGAATCTGTTTTTTTTAATAAATAAATGATGGCATCATTTAATTTCTGTGTATCCTGATTTACCGAAACTTGTTTTTTGCAGGAACTAAATATTGCGAAAATTAAAAAAGTATATAAGCACATCTTCATGACTGTAAAATTAGAAAAAATAGCTATAGATTAATATTAATTAAAAATTCTACGAAATTAATATACTGTTATTAATCAATCAAATAAACATAACATAATAGTATAATGTATTAGTGTATTGTTTAAGCTTTCAATCAATATTTTATTTCATATTAGTATTTTATATATGAAATAAAATTAGTATAATCTATCGCATCTATCTATCTTTACAGAGCATATTTTATAAATTAATTCTAACCAATAATAAATGGGAGTAGGCAATAATTTAGTGGTCATTACTTGGAACGGTGGAGATGAAATTCCTTATTCTCATGTTTATTTTGATGCCGAAAAAAAATTCGATCTTTTATTGTTCAATAATACTGGTAAACAAGGTGAAATTGAAAACTATAATGTTCCCTATGAGCATTATATGACTGAAAAAACAGAAAATAAAGGAGAGATTTTTTACCATATTTGTAAGTACCTCAAAAGCAAACAGCTTGATTATAAATATATTGGCGTCATAGACGATGATATCATTTTTAAAATCTCCGATTTCAATTACCTTTTACATATTGCTTCAATTCATGATCTAGATGTTTTTCAACCTTCCATTGCTAAAGACAGTTATTTTAGTCATAGAAGATTTGTGCAAAGAGCTGGTATGATGGTAGCAGCAATTGATTGGGTTGAAATTATGGCACCCTTTTACAGGCAAAATTTATTATTAGCTTGCGAGGAATATTTTTTAAGAACTATCTCTGGACAGGGCGTGGATGTTTTTTTAATGCCAGTTTTACAAATCCTAAATAATCAAACTAAAACGGGTATTGTACATGCTGTTCAAATTAAACATGCTAGGCCAATTAGAAGTCACGAAAGAATATATAAAAATGGATTGAATAACGAACAGGAGATTGAGCTCATTAGACAAGCTTCGTTAAGTTTGGTACATACAAAAGAAAACAGTGCTAAATTCAGTGCAAGGTTTAAAAGGGTAGTTTTAAAAGAGGGCAATGCCAGTCTAATTAAAATAGAGATAATTCATAACAAAATTATCCAATCCATTAAGAATATCCTCGTAGTTATCAAAGAACTATCCCATTATTAATCATTTTAAGGAACACTAATGAAAATAAATTCTATCATTGAACCTGAAATTAAAGGGGTTAAATTAATACAATTTGAAAGGTTTTTAGACAAGCGAGGTTATTTTTCCGAAACTTTTAGAGATTCTGATTTCTTAAATAATCAATTAGGAATTTTCCCCAATGGAATTATGCAAACCAATGAAAGTTACTCAAGAAGAAATGTTTTAAGAGGCTTGCATTTTCAATGGAATAATCCAATGGGGAAACTAGTAAGAACTATTTCGGGTCATATGATTGACTTAATCTTAGATTTAAGAATTGGTTCACCTACACAGGGGAAAATAATGGCTTTTAACATGCCTATAGCTGCGCATGAATCAAATTCAAGTTGGATATGGGTTCCAGAAGGCTGTGCACACGGAAATTTTTTCTTAGAGGATTCTTATATTGAATATTATTGCTCGGCTTCCTATAATGGACAATGTGAGGCTGGTGTATCGCCATTTGCGCAAGATATTGATTGGAGTATTTGTGAACCAAAACTAAAAAATTTATTTTTTGATTTAAAAGATAGTTTTATCACAACGAGTAAAGATCTGAATGGTCATACTGTTTCAAGTTGGTTAAAGTCTGCTGATGCAGAAAACTTTAAATTTTAAATATGAAAAAAATATTATTAGCTGGCGGAGCGGGTTATATTGGTACCGAATTAACCAAAAGATTAATGAAGCTTGATTATGATATCACAGTTTTAGATGATTTATGGTTTGGAAATAATTTAGATCCTAAGATTAAATTAATTAAAAAGGATATTTTTCAAATCACGCATAAAGAACTGGTAGAATTTGAAGTAGTCATATTTTTAGCAGGCGTATCTAACGATCCAATGGCAGAATTTAGCCCATCTGAAAACTTTATTCAAAATGCAGCCTGTCCTACCTATCTTTCTTATGAATGTAAGCAAGCTGGTGTAAAGCGCTTTATCTATGCTTCTTCCTGTTCCGTTTATGGCTATACCATAGATGAATTATACAACGAGGGCTCACCAACCACTTGTACTTACCCTTATGGAATTTCCAAATTACAAGGTGAGTATGGGGTAATGCAATTGGCAGATGATCAATTTTCTGTAATTTCTTTAAGACAAGGAACAGTATGTGGTTATAGCGATAGAATGAGATTTGACCTAGTAGTTAATACGATGTTTAAAAATGCCTTTTTACACAATGAAATTACGGTCAATAATCCGTCTATTTGGAGACCCATCTTTCATATTCAGGATGCATGTACTGCCTATATAAGAGCCATACAGGCGCCAGAAAATATTTCAGGAATTTTTAATGTTGCTTCAGATAATTATACCCTTGGACAAATTGGGGATATTGTAAGTGTTGAGATGTCTAAATTAACTAATAAGGATATTAAAGTTCATATTAATGATGTTAAAGACTTTAGAAATTATAAAGTTTCTATCCAACATGCAAAATTAAGTTTAGGTTTTACGCCAATATATACCGTTAAAGACATCATTAACGAATTATATCAAAAAAGTACAAGCTTCTCTAACTTTGAAGATGACAAATATTACAATATAAAAGTTTTTAAGCAACTAGGTAAAATTTAATTAATGAAAAAAGTATTATTATTTATAGTTTTCAGTATCCTGTGCCTTAATGTATTTGCTCAAACTGATACATTAATAATTGGTTCATTTTTGGTCATTAAACCCATTGAAAAAAAATCAATGAGTTGGAAAGAAATAGTTAATTCAGGTGAATTCAAAGGCTTAAAAATTGATCGTAAGAAAAAGACAGAAGATGCAGTTAGTCAAATACAAACCAATTGGTTTGGCTTTGATATAGGTTTTGCAAATTATATTGATGAAACCAAATATGAACAAAATAAAACATTATATAATCCAGCAATAGGATATCCTCTAAGTAAATATAAGATGTCGCTTAATAATTCTAAATCTACGAATGTTAATATTTGGGTGTTACAACAAAAATTCAATTTCAAAAAGCCTGGTGCTTATTTAAAGTATAGCCTTGGATTTGAAATGTTTAATTTTAGATATGAGTACCCGATCAATTATAGAGAGAACGAAGCCATGTTTATTTATTTAAGCGACTCTAGTTATGAAAAAAATAAATTACTTACTACTTATATTTCTGCCCCCATTCAATTAGGGTATGATTATAAATTAAACAATAATAAAACAATAGGTTTTAGCGGTGGGATTATTTTGGGGTATTTGTATAAAGCCACCAATAAACAAATTAGTAGAAGCCTAGGTAAGGAAAAATATTATGGTGATTTTAGTATGAGAGATCTTCGTTTGGCAGGCATCTTTGAAATTAGAATAGATAAATTAAAGTTTTTTGGTACTGCATCATTGACAAATATGTTGGATAAGATGCCCACCAATCAATCCTTATACCCATATAGTTTTGGGTTAAGATTTAGTAAATTTTAATTGCAAACACAATAGTGCTAATAAATAATTAATAATGACTTTTTCTTTGAATAGATGGGTGCTTGTATTCGCTGTATTGTTTGTCTTTAACAATGCATACACTCAATCTATTCCTGTAGGCACCATTGGTGATGAATATTTAAGAATTTTACAATTAGAAGGCAAGATTGACCCTAAATTATCATTCTCTACGCGCCCAAATTTCTTAAATCCAAAATTTACCCGAGATAGCTTTTATAAATACTTAGATTCTACCTTACATGTAAACAAAGGAATCAAATACAAGTATTTTGAATTTAGGCCTGTCATGGCACAAATTAGAACACAATATAATTCCTTACAACCCTTTGGATGGAATGACGAAGGAATGATCAAGGCAAAGGGCATGCAAACCTTAGCAAGAATTGGCGTATATACTAGGGTAGGGCCCCTACATGTTCAGTTTATCCCTGAATATGTAAATGCCGAAAATCCTAAATATGATATTAGTTCTGAATTTGGTACTATTCCAACTGAACGCTATGAAAAAAATTTTCTAGGGCAATCAAGTGTTAGATTAAATATCAGTGCAGTTTCTATGGGGCTATCCAACGAAAATTTATATTGGGGTCCAGGCCAGTTTGGCGCATTAATAATGAGTAATAATGCCCCTGGTTTTTTGCATTATACCTTTAACACCATAAGACCCATCAAAACATTTTTAGGTAGTTTTGAGTTTCAGTTAATAACGGGTAGATTAGAACAAGACATTACCATGCCTCAGGAAGCCTATAATCTTAAAACTACCCCTTTTAAAGAACCAAGAATCATCAATGGCTTAAATATGGTCTTTCAGCCTAAATTCCTTCCTATTTTATTTATCGGAGTTAATAGGGCCTATCAATATTCAGAAATTGATATTGATAAACAAGGCACTGGTTTTATTAATAAGTACTTGCCCGTGTTTAATGCTATTTTTAAATCTGCAGAGGGAGGTATTGCCGAGGATGCCATTCCAAGAGACCAGGAATTAAGCATCTATACCAGATGGTTATTTCCGAAGTCTCATGCCGAATTTTATTTTGAATATGGTTGGAATGACCATAAATATAATTTTAGAGACTTTTGGATTGACCCTGAACATTCAGCTAGTTATTTAATTGGCTTCAAAAAGCTAATGCCTTTACAAAATAATAATTGGTTAGAATTAAATACCGAAATTATACAAACTGCCCAAACTATAGATTATTTAGTAAGAACTGCAGGTGATTGGTATATTTACCCAAATGGAGGATACAATCATAATAATCAAATATTGGGGGCGGGTTCTGGACTTGGAAATAATGTACAAACCATTCAAGTTAATCTATTAAAAGGATTGTCTAAGCTTGGAATGAAAATTCAAAGAATACAACATCAACCCACACCAGCCAATGGATCCTACCCTTTTGTAAGCTTGGGTTTAAGGCCCCTAAGATGGACAGATATAGGAATTGCTTTTACTGCACAAAAACATTGGAAAAATTTTATACTAACGCCCGAGGTTAATTTTATAAATTCTATGAATTACGCATGGACTAACAGAGGTGATTTTAATCTTTTTGCTCAATTAAATTTAACCTACTTATGGTAAATTTATTCTCAAATAGAGCAATAGGATTATTATTATTTTCTATAATAGTAATTGCAGCACCACTTCAGGGGCAAACAGTAGATTTAAATAATATTGCCCTACATGAAGTTAAAAGAGTAGAAAGTTTATTAGACACGAGTGTAAACAACAATTCCTATACAATTCGAAACAGTAGTTTTAAATTTAATAATAAAAATATAAATTGGAAAAAATTACAAATAAGACATTTATCAGCCTTGTCTGTAACGCAGGAAAATTCTAATCTTCCAATGGGTTTTAATGATGGTTCAATGCATCCATCCGTGGGTAAACAAAATTATTATAATGTTCAATTAGGCTTGCAATGGGGTAGATTTAGTTTACAGCTGGCGCCTGAAAAAGTTATAGCCGAAAATTTTCTTGCAGATGGGCTTGGTAATAAGTTTGATGGAAATGCCAATGGTAGTCCTGGTAATTTTTGGAGACGCTATTATGAGATTTCAGAAAATATAATAGAGAATCCAAATAACCCTTACAGTAAAAAGACCGACCAGCTGTATATTGGACAATCTAGTTTAAAGTTTCATACAGAACATTGGATTGTAGGAGTTTCCAATGAAAATTTATGGTGGGGACCAGGGATTAATTATTCATTGGTACTTACCAATAATGCACCTGGTTTTTTACATTATACTATTCAAACCAATCAACCTTTAATAACATTTTTAGGCACTGTGGAAGCTCAATTTATTGGAGGTTCCCTACAAAATGCCAATTTACCACCGTCTGAAAATGGAAATCCGTATGCAGCACAATGGTATATTCCTAAGGATTCAAATAATAGGTATGTAACAGGAATGGTATTGACCTTACATCCAAAATGGACCAAAAATCTTTTCATTGGCTTAAGTAATATGGCGTATATCTATCAAAAAGACATGAACGGGCTTGAGGATGCCACCCCTATTGGAAATTTTTCAAAATATACAGTCCTTAAAAAACGTCCAGCACTTGGTGCGATTTTTTTAAGATATGCGCTACCTAAGGATCATGCGGAGGTATATTTTGAATATGGTAGAAATGACCGAGGCGCGACGCCCATGAATGTATTTTATGATAGTGTAGCCACTGGTTATGTAGCTGGCATCAGAAAGCTTTTCCCCTTATCCAAAAATCCAAAATTTGGCGCCATTTCATTAAATCTTGAAATTATTCAACTTAAACTACCTCAGGCCAACCTTATTTGGAATAGTTCATTAACTGCCAAACAATCAAGTTGGTATACCAATAACCAGGTTAGACAGGGTTATACCAATGAAGGTCAAATCTTAGGCAGTTATATAGGACCAGGGGGTAGTGGACAAACCATTCACTTAGCTTGGTTAAAGGGCTATAGCAAGATTGGTGCCAGTATTGAGCGTTATAGCCATAATAAGGATTTTTACTATTACAACTATTTTAACGGCCTTACTTATCCAGGCCCCAATTTTAAATATTGGTCCGATTTTACTTATACTTTTTATATTAGAATCAAAGTGGCCAACTTTATACTATCTTCTGAGATTAAAAAAACAGAGTCGTATAACTATCTTTGGACTAAATTGGGAACTGGAGGTTTGTATGGTCCTTCAATCACTGACAGATTCAATACTCAATTTAATCTCTCCTTAAGATACCTTTACAATAGAAATTAATAACTATGGATACCAATACTAATTTAAAATTGTCAGACATCTTTTCGATGATTAAAGAATTCATATTGTATTATAAATCATTTAAAAAGGTCAATCTTCTAATAATATTGATCACTTTTTTAGGTTGTTTTGTATTTTTCAAATTTGAAAAAGCAAAATATGAGGCTTCCGCTTCCTTTGTTTTGATGGAAGGTAGTGGTTCAAAAGCTGGTGGATTAGCAAGTTTGGGTTCTCAATTTGGGATTGATTTAGGTGCTATAGGAGGGCAGTCAAATAGTATATTTAGTGGAGATAATATTTATGATATTTTTAAAACCAGAGAACTAGTAGAAAAAGTGTTATTAAGTCCCTATTCAAAAAAAAAGAATGAGCAAAATACAATAACACTAGCAGATCAGTATCTAAAAATGTACCCCTCCTTTATTCAAAATGTAGTTTTGCGCAAACCAATAAATAGTGTAAGTTTTTTAAATTACGATCCCAAAAATAGTCCTGATAGAATCAAGGATGAAATACTATCTAAAATTCATGCAAAAATTATAAAAAATAATTTAATCATACAGAAATTAAATAAAAAAGGGTCAATCATACAAGTGGTTGTAACCACCAATGATGAATACTTTTCAAAAATTTTTAATGAGCGCATCATTGATGCGGTTAAGTATTTTTATTTGAATATCAACAATACCAACACACAACAAGTTTTAATTGGTTTGCAGCAAAAGGCCGATTCTCTTCAAAAATTACTTTATCAAAAATCTTTTCAATCTGTTGGTTTATTTAATTCAAACAACGGCTTAAAGGCCTACACAGCGACAGAGGAAATTTCTCAAAAAGACAAGACTGTTGCATTTACCTTATATGCAGAGGTTATAAAGAATATTGAATTAACTAAAATGGCTCAAGCCCAACAAACGCCCATTTTTCAAATAGTAGAGACCCCAAGGTATCCATTGGCCAATAAAAAATTTACAATACTTGAATTATTAATCATTGGCTCATTAATAGGGTCTATTTTCACTTTTTTACATGCTTTAGTAAAATATATGTTTACCTGATGAATATTGTGGTATTAAGAAGTTATGGAGATTATGTTATTTTGTTGAATTCATTAAGGAGTACAACAATAAAACACCCCATCCATTTAATTGTTTCAAGTCATCTGCAATCTTTACATGAAGCATTAAAATTGGACTTCCCAAATAATATTCATATTAGTTTCGATGACTTTAAAATACAAAATGGGATTTTTAGTTTTTTTACAAATAAACATTTCTTTAGTTTAGGTACTATAACGGAACTTATCTTACTTAAGCAATATTTTAAGAACAAAAAAAAAGAAACCTACTTTGTAGAGCATAGGCAAAAAAGCCTTTTACTTCAATTTATCATAGGCATTAAATTAAAATTTATTTATCATAAAAAAAATGTTTATAATAGTTTTAATAAATTCTTTGAGGTTCAACCATTTTTAAATCAAGATCCATCATATACTTTAAACAGCAGCTCAACTGTAATTATTTTTCCTGATTCTAGAAAGAAAAATAAAACGGTAGATCAAAAAACTATTTTGAAATTAGTGATGATATTGAATCAAAAAAAGATTCAATATAAAATTGCCAATTTCAGTGCTGGAATTGAAAATAAAAAAGGAATCAGTGATGAAATTGGCTACTCGAATTTCCTGGATTTAGTTGAAATAATAACAAAAGCTGATTTTATCATTTCAAGTGACAGCTTGCCTGTGCATATTGCAGAATTCTACCATAAACCACATTGGATTTTATATAACCATAAAATAAATACCAATTGGTTAACGCCTAGTGCAAGCAGTTCAAATTATTATTCAACTTTTGAACAAACTAATTTAATCAATATAATATTTAATTAATTGTGTTAGTATACCTTATTTCATCCCAAGACGAAAAAGAACGCTTAAATCATATAAAAGATTTAGAAGGTAAATTGGCGGGATTAGTTCACGTAGAAGCTATCTATCCCAATAAAACACCTATTCCACTTCTACAAGCAATAAGAAATATAAGTAAATCCAGAACAGGAAATGCTTTAACCAATGGACAATTAGGTTGTTTATTGTCACATAGAAAAACATGGAGAAATTTCCTAGATCAAAATTCAGCTGAATACTGCCTGATCATAGAGTCGGATAGTTATGTGGTAGATATAGATCAATTAAATTATTATTATACCCAGCATGCAAGGAGTTTTGATCTATTTTACTTTGGTGCTTTTGATGGTAGAATGAAGCTTTTCAAATCAAAAACAAAACAAATTGACAATTATCAAATAGGGGAGCCCTATATCAATTCTTTGTATTGTACTTATGGCTATATGATTAACAAGAAAACCGCAATTTATTTGTTAGCCGCTACTTCTAAATTTGATTACCCAGTGGACTATTGGAAAAGAAGATTAAAAAACGCTAATTTAAAAATTGGAGGTATTGTTCCTAATTTAATTACAACAAATACTACATTTACTAGTACGATTGCTGCAAAGCGTTCATCATTCATTCAAAAATTATTTGATAGGGTCATTGATCTAAAAAACAACTTAATTACTACATTCAATTGACAAAAGCAGTTCAACTATATAAACTATTATTTACTATTATCTTTACACTTTATCTATACCTAGGTAAAGGAATTGCCTATGGTTATTTTGCCGAAATATTATTAATCTTTGGCTTGATCTTATTAATTAAACAAAGAAAAGATATAGATATAATTAATAATAAATCTTCAAAATTATTATATTTATTTTTGTTTTTAAATTCCATTTTTATAATTAGAGGATTTTTTAATTTCCCAATTGTAGATACCATAAGAGATGGATTTATATTCAATTACATTTATTTTTCTTTTATACTTCTATTGTTTTTAAAAGATCTACCACAATTTTTTAAAACAATACTTTCTATATACAAATACTACCCTGCCATTATATTTTTTCTTTATTTTATTTCTTTAAATAAATACATTGGTTCTTTAAGTTTGTTCGGCGATATTCATGTGTTATTTTTTAAATTTGGTGATATCAGTGTCAATTTATTTGCTGCGTTTGTATTTCAAATTAGTGGTTTGAATAAGTACAAGAAACCCTATGATTTAATTAATTTAGTAGTCATCTTTTTAATGTTTTCCTTGGCTTCTTCCTATAGTAGGGGTGGCATGCTATCCTTTTTATTAGGTTTTTTTATATTTTATAGATACCTAAAAGATGTAAACATCAAACAACAATTAAAACAGAACTTAAAATTTTTACCTATTTTATTCTTAATTTCTTTTACTTTTTTAAGTGTATTCAAAGTAGATAAGAATTTTCAAGGAAGGACTGTGGGGGTTGATCAAGTGGCCAATAATTTCACAAGTATTTTTAGTACCTCCGAGGAAGGGGGATTAAATGACAATAAAATATGGAGAATACTATGGTGGGGACAGATTATCGATTATACCTTTAATGGCCCTTATTTCCTGTCTGGTAAAGGTTTAGGAATAAACTTAGCCGAAGATGATCAAATTTTAACTACCGATTTAGAAGGAGAGTTAAGGTCACCCCATAACTTTAATATGTCTATTTTGGCAAGGTATGGAGTTTTTGTTTTTTTCCTGTGGTTATACTGGGTATATGTTCAATTTAGGCGTTTATCCAATAAAAATTTATCTAATTTACAACTTGTATTAATTTGTTTACAAATTGTATTTTTATTTAATGCTAGTTTTGATGTATTTTTAGAAGGACCAATGGGTGCATTTCCATTTTGGCTTTTTGTTGGAATTGATTTAATTTATGATTATTTTAAACTTTACAATAGCCAATCCGAAGAAAATATTTATACCAATTAGTACTATCATTATAATTTAATCATGAATAGATTGCTAATATATTTTTCAGCACACAAACGCTATTTAATCAATGTAGGGGCAACATTTTTTTCACAGTTTTCAAATGCTATTACATTAATTATTCTAACCCCATTATTAACCAAGCATCTTGGTTTAAAAGAATTTGGAGTTTACGGTGTCATCATTAATGTTATTGCTTTTTCTATTATTCTTGATTTTGGTTTAAACATTGGTTTAGTAAGAATATTTATACATAAATCTAATAAAATTAATTATCTATTAAATAGTATGTTTGTTTTTTTTACTTCGTTGTTATTGGTTTTATTCCCTTTTTACTTATTTTTTTATTACAACTATTTTAATCAACCTACTAGTTTTTCTTTATTACCAATTGCTATGTTAACATCCATTATAGTGGTACAAAACATATATGGTGTATACTTTGATGCGCTCATTCAAGCACAAAATAAAATATACATAAGCAAAATATTCAGAGCGATAAAATTAATTACTGAACTTTTATTGATACTAATATTTTTAAAAAACATTAACCTAAAAATAATTTTAATTATTATTGCAATTGTCAATATTTTTTATCTTACTGCACTTTTTATCTATTTAAAAAATGAAATTAATTTTAAAATTAATCTAAGAAATTTTGATTTTAAAGAACTAACAACCCATTTCAAATACAGTATCTGGTATTTCATCTCTTCACTAGCCACTGTCCTAGTTTTTAATACCCAAATTGTGATACTTAATTACTACAGTGGTCCAGAAATAGCGGCAAAATATTTAGTCATTGTAAGATTTTTTGATATCATTAGGATCGCAGCAACCAATTTCACTCAAGTACTTTTTCCTAAAATAATCTTAGCAGAAGTTGAGAATCAATGGGATGGATTAAAAAAAATGTTCTATTCAATTTTAAAGAAAATTTCATTTTTAATTGTCTTAATATTTATTTTCTTTTCAATATTTGGTGTTCAGATATTTTTTTATTGGATTGGATTTCAAGACACACAAATGATAAACTTATTCCATTTATACTTACTTTTTACCTGTCTAATCATTTTTGACAATGTATCTGTTGTTTTTTTATCGGCACTTAAATTAAATAAGACACCCACCATACTTTCTATTGTTCAAGGTTTTTTGGGCATTATTCTTTCCATTATTTTATTAAAATATTTTGGTTATATAGGCTTATTAATAGGTTTCTTAAGCTCATTTTTAATAACTAATTTAGTTTTCAATCCCTTGTATTTTATAAGGTCAATAAATAAGAAATTATTATAATAAGTTATTAAGGTAATTTTTATTACTTTTGAAATACAATTATTTTAATAATTCTTATCTATTGAAAAACAAGTATCTATATATTTTAAGAATTCTATTTGATTTCATTACCATCATTATTGCTTTTATTTCTAGCCTATTAATAAGTAATTTGCTTTCAGGTGCACCTATTGTATATGCACCTTTTAAGCCATTAATCTTTAGTAGTTTAGCCCTATGGTATATTTCAAGCAAAGTTTTTTATTTATACAATGACATTACACTTGTTTCGTATTCACAAGAAATAGTAATTTTACTTAAAGTAATTATATTTCATTTATTACTATTGGTGTTTATATTATTTTTATTCAATTTGCAAGATATATTTAGAGGATTTATTATAGTTAATGCGCTATTTAACTTTGCATTCATATTTATTGAAAAATATTTTTTTCGGGTATTTACAGCAAAAAATAGAAGTAATAATCAAAATGTAAAGAATACCTTAATCGTAGGAGATAAAAATATACACAATTTTATCAATGGATCTAATTTGTCCAATAACAATCTTAATCTCAATATTATTGGTTTTTTGAATGATAATGATAATGGAAAAAATACTTACAATCTTTTAGGTCCAATTAATCATATCACATCTATCTTATGCAGCCATTCAGTTGACCAGGTGATAGTATGCTTATCCATAGAGGAAGAAGAAACGATAGAATATGTTGTAACAGAATGCGAAAAATTAAACATTTTAGTGAGTATTTTAACATCACCAACGAACCAATTTAGTATTGGTACCAAAAGAGTGACTAATTATGCCAATATACCCATACTTTTCTTCAAAAATTATCCACTAGATGACTCGGAAAATAAAATTTTTAAACGAATTTTTGATATTATTTTTTCTTTATTGGTAATTATCCTAATTTTTTCTTGGTTATTCCCTTTGACAGCTTTTCTTATTAAATTAACTTCCAAAGGACCAGTATTTTTCAACCAATATCGTTGGGGAATTAATAATGAAAGAATAAAGTGTTTCAAATTTAGGACCATGTACATAGGGAATAATGAAATAGATACAGATGGAACCTATCGGCCAACCATAAAAAATGATCAACGAATAACTTTAATTGGACATTTTTTAAGAAAAACAAGTATAGATGAATTCCCGCAGTTTATTAATGTTTTAATCGGTAGTATGTCTATTGTAGGCCCAAGACCACATCCCATCCCATTAAATTTAGAATCTAAAGAAAACGTCAACAACTATTTATTAAGACATTTAATTAAACCCGGCATTACTGGATGGGCCCAAGTAAATGGTAGTAGAGGTGAAGTGAAGGAAGTATTTGAGATGCAAAAAAGAGTTAATTTTGATATTTGGTATATTGAAAACTGGACTTTTTGGCTTGACATTCAAATCATATTCCAAACTGTTATTAATTTAATCAAAGGGGATGAAAAAGCTTTTTAAATAAATTTTTTCTGTGTTTAATAAAAATTGTCTATTAATCTTATTAATTCTTTGCTCAGTACAACGTATCAATGCGCAGCAAGTATATGAAAGAAACAGTAATCAAGTGTTTAATTTTTTATCTACCATGTCTCAAAAAGGGTATATCGAATGGGATGATTTAATTTATCCAATTACCAAAGAAAAAATAAAAGTGGCCTTAGTCAAATTAAATAACTCGACTATTATTTTAAATAGTTTAGAACAAAAAGAATTAAAATTTTATTTAAAAGAATATTTAAACCAAAGGCCTAAATTATTTTACAAATCAGATAGTAGTTTCTCCATTCATATAGATCCTATTTTTAGTGGGGGCATTCAAAAGGGGAAAATAAGTAATTATATTGCATCTAGTATTGGTGCTTCTCTTTGGGGAAATATTGGAAAAAATTTAGGCTATCAATTTTCCTTTCAGGATATTAATTTAAAGGGTACTCAATTTGATACCGCTTATAATTCTATTACAGAGGAAAATGCAAGAGGTGTTGTTGCATTAAATGATCCTAATATTGGCAAACAATTAAACTATACAGATTTAAGGGCAAGTTTAATCTACAAATTTAAAAAAGGATTAATTAGTTTTGGACAGGATGCATTAAGCTGGGGCTATGGTGAAAATGGACAACTAGTTTTGTCTAATAAAGCCCCTTATTATCCTTATATTAAAATTGATTATCAACCTTTAAATTGGTTAAGTTTTAATTATACGCATGCTTTTTTGCAATCCAACATGATCGATTCTACCAATAGTTACCCAATTCCAAGTAGAATATTCCCAGCACTAAGAGAGGTTTATATAAAAAAATATATGGCCTCTCACAGTATCGATATTCGAATTAAGAAAGGATTAAATTTAAGTATTGGGGAATCAATCATTTATAATGATCAATTACAGATAGGTTACTTGCTACCAATTATGTTTTTTAAAGCCTATGATAATTTTATTAATAGAGGCATCATTCAAGCAGGTTCCAATGGGCAGTTTTTTGGACAATTAAGTACAAAGAATTTAATTGTTCCTAAATCTCAATTTTATACGACCTTATTTATTGATGAAATTAGAGTTTCATCAATTTTTGACCCAGTGAAAGCTAGAAACCAAGTTGGGGTCAACCTTGGCTTCATTAAACAAGACTTCCTTTTACCTAATTTAATGGTTGGATTTGAATATACAAGGCTTAACCCTTTTCTATATCGAAATTTCCTACCTGCTCAAAATTATACCAGTAATGGTTATTTATTGGGCGATTGGATGGGTTCCAATAGCGATAAATTGCTGTTTTTTGTAAAATACAGTCCTATACCTAGGTTAAAAACAGCTTTAAGGTATCAAGAAATAAGAAAAGGACCAATAGGTACTATGCAGGAGCAATATTTTGGACAGCCTCAAATGCCCTTTATGCAAACAGTATTGAACCATCAAAAAAATTGGTTATTTCAAGCAAATTATGAGTATACCCATCGTTTTGTGATGAATCTCTCCTTAAATGCTATTGTTGGAACAGGAATTCAGTCATTTATAGGCTTCAGTTATGGCCTTTAAATTATATAAAACTAATGGAGAATTGCTTCATTAAGCCCTTTTTTAATATACCTTTGCACTAATCCCCCCCAACCTTATTCAGAAATGAGTAAATAAGCTTATTTAACCCCATTATAAATGGTTAAAATACAAGCATATTTCTTATTTTTGTATCGATAATAATTCGCATAAACCATTGTGCATGAGTCTTTCATGTAATATATGGGACTAAGCACGGCGAAGCCATATCAAAAAATGCTAAAATTCAAATTATGAAATTAATCAAGCTGCTTTTTTTAAGCACTCTATTGTTGTTCATTAGCTTAGGCGTTCAAGCCCAGGCTGGAGGCAATTTATTGTCTTCCAAGGACTTAAGCACAGTAAAAGTAGATGCCCTTACCGACGCAGAAATTATTCAAATTCAAGGACAGCTAAAACAAGCAGGCCTTAGCATTGATCAAGTAGAGCAACAAGCATTGGCAAAAGGCATGTCTGCCTCAGAGTTTGCCAAGTTAAAAGCCAAATTAAGCAGTGCCAAAGCAGGTGGTAACAATTCCAATAAATCGCCGTTAACCAAAAAGACCAATAAAAAATTTAACGATTTAAATAGCCTATCAGATAGCACTAATTTAGAAACTAAAGAGCCCTTAAAAATTAACCCCTTGATTTATGGATCTGAATTGTTTGCACAAACCACCACAGGTTATGCAGGCAATCCAAATATGGCAACGCCACTTAGTTATATTGTAGGCCCTGGTGATGTATTAAGTTTAGTGGTGTATGGGGTACAAGAATATACCAGCGATTTAACTGTAACCAAGGAAGGTCGTGTACAAATAAATAATGTGGGTCAAGTAAAAATTGCAGGCCTGAGCATCGAAGCAGCAATTGATGCCATCAAAGCACAGATGGCCAAAACAGCTTATCCAAGTATCAAAACTGGAGAAACTAAAATAGCAATTACGGTAGGCGATATTAGAACAGTGCAAGTAACGGTGATTGGTGCTTTAAAATCGGGTAAATTGAATGTATCTTCTTTGTCCAATGTTTTAAGCGTATTAGCAGAAGCAGGTGGACCCAATGAAATAGGTTCGTACCGTGACATCGAATTAATCAGAGACAATAAGTTATTTAAAAAAATAGATTTGTATGCCTTTATGAAAAATGGCGACCAGTCCAATATGGTCATGGTTAGAGACAATGATGTCATTCGCATTCCTCCTTATAAAAATCGCATTGAAATCAAAGGGCAAGTGAAGCGTCCGGGTATTTTTGAAATTGGTGCCAACGAAAACTTTAGCAACTATTTGCAATATGCAGGTGGCTTTGATGATACGGCCTATACTGCATGGGTAAAAATCATTCAAAAAAATGACAAAGAAAAAGCAGTGAAGGATTTAGCTGCAGCCGATTATTTAAAATACCAACCACAGGGCGGTGATGTGATCAATGTTTCAAAAATATTGGATCGT
>Ga0114960_10001359_pt1 | contig 19661 bp, 15 predicted proteins | sample C_130625_MF_Meta_FD_92637 | JGI IMG/M metagenome (GOLD analysis project Ga0114960, IMG submission 92637) | Freshwater microbial communities from Lake Croche, Canada to study carbon cycling - C_130625_MF_MetaG | ecosystem: Environmental > Aquatic > Freshwater > Lake | place: Lake Croche, Canada... | reverse complement strand
TTCATTAAACTAAATAATGGTGTGTTTGGAACGAAAGTTCTATTATTTAGTTTATAATGTATTACTTTGTTATCAAAACAATAAACCTAACGGTGAGATAATACATTACTTAGTAAAAAAAAATTAAAAATGAATTCATACTAAGTCCACGCTTGGTACTACCCGAATTTTTACTAATTTGAATTTTTAAATGTCATAATCGGCATTTTAAATGTCCAAAGGTGTAAAACAACTAAACATTAGAAATAAATATAATGAAAATTCAATCATATTTCTTATTTTTAAAGAAAAAAGAAATATTCATTTTTTTAAAATAAAATTATTTAATAGAATGAAAAAAAAAATAACCGCCGAACATTGTGATGAATGGTTAAAAAATAAAAATATTAATCCAATTACAAAAAAGAAGATATCTGAAAATGGTAATATTTATAAAAATTTATATAATAAATGCGACTTTGAAAGTAAAATAAAGAATTTTTGTGTAAAAATAAGAGAAGAATTAACAGATGAAGATCATAAATATTATATGAAAGTTAAATTATTTTGCGATGATATTTTTAAATCTTCAAATAAGAAAAAAGAAAAATCATTATCTCCATTACCATTATCATCTTCAAATAAGAAAATTAAGAAAAAAGAAAAATCATTATCTCCATTACCATTACCATTATCATCTTCAAATAAGAAAATTAAGAAAAAAGAAAAATCATTATCTCCATTACTATTATCATCAGATAATTCTTCTTCAATTATTGATTTGATTGAAAAAGATAGATATAAAAAATATGTAAAAATTATAGAATATTTTAGAAAAATTAAATTAGGTAATAAAGGTTGTATTGAACCATCAATTAAAGAAAATACATATACTTTAAATAATGGCGATATTAGATTATATAAACAAATAGGAACTCCTAGTGTATTTGGTGTTGTTTATAAAAGTATTAATATTAATAAGAAATACATATCAAATCATATTCCTAAATTTGTAAGTAAAATTCAATTAGTTTCTAACGCCTTTAAATCAGAATTAAAGATATTGAAGATAATTATGAAAATATCAGAAAAAGATAATATTCCATGTATTCCATATATTTATAATATAATGGAATGTAATAATATTATTAAAGATATAAAATATCCAAAACCTATACAAAAAGCAACAAACAAAAATAAAAGCTATAGTTTAATTTTATATGAATTGGCATCAGGTGATTTATATTCATTTTTAAAAAAAGAAAGAGATTATAAAATTTGGAAGAATTGTTTTGAACAAATATTCATGTCATTATTTGTATTTCATAGTATTATTGGTAATAATCATGGTGATGCTCATTCTGGTAATTTCTTATATCGTAAAATTAAAGAAGGCGGATGTTTTTGTTATAATATAAATGGAATTAATTATTATATTGAAAATTTGGGTTATGCTTGGATGATATGGGATTATAGCAATGCAGTTCCATTAAATAAATTATCTGACCCTACTTGGATTAATGATTATATGAATATCAGTCGTTTTATGAGAAAGAGAGATTTAAAAATTGAACAATCAAATTTTTATAGACAATATATTAATATTTATCAAGAAGAAAAATATAATAGATATGGATATTTAAATGATAGTATAAAAATAAGTAAAGAAGTTAATAAATTACAGGAAAATTTAGCAGAACATATTTATTATAAATGTTATAAAAATGATAAAATAACAACAAATCATTATTTTTTAAAAAATGTTGGAAATAAAGGAGAAGAAATAACAGAATATCAATGGTTCAAAATGATGTTAGACAAGAATTTATTATTTTCAAAAACTCCAATTGGAGAGGTAATATCAACAACTGTTTTTACAAATCCCAATAAATTTTATTATTCTGATAAATTATTATATTAACTAAATAATAATGGAAAAAAAAATATTATCAGATTGTGAAGAATGGATTAAAAATAAAAATATTAATCCTATTACAAAAAGAAAAATAACAAATACAGGAGCTATTTATAAAAAATTAATGAAAGAATGTATAATTGATAAAGACATAAATAAATCATCATTAAAATCATCATTAAAATCATTTAAATCCGTATCAAAATCATCATTAAAATTATCATCTAAATCATCACCCCCAAAAATTACTTATTATAATAAAATAATGAGCTATTTTAGGAAGAAAGATGAAATACAACAAATTAATATCAAAGAACATGATAGAAATGATAAATATATAAAAATAATGAATTATTTTAAAGATATTAAATTAAAAGATGAAGATTGTATTCATCTTACAAAAATAGAAAAAAAATATATTTTAAATAATAATATAGGATTATATAAACAAATTGGAACTCCAAGTGTTTATGGTGTTGTTTATAAATCCGGAAATATAAATAAATCATATTCTTCTATTCCTAAATTTGTAGTAAAAATTCAATTAAATACTTCAACTTTTAAACATGAATTGAATATAATTAAAAAAATTATGAATTTAAATAATATACCATTATTACCTATAATTTATAAAATAATTATATGTAATAAATTAATAAAAGATGATAGATATCCTGAACCTATTAAAAAAGCAACTAAAATAAATAAAAAATATACACTTATTTTATATGAATTAGCTAATGGTGATTTAAATTCATTTTTAGAGAAAAAACAAAGAGATTATAATATTTGGAAAAATTGTTATGAACAAATATTTATGTCAATTTTCTTATATCATAGTATGATTGGTTATCCTCATTTTGATACACATTCTGGAAATTTCTTATATCGTAAAATAAAACCAGGTGGCTGTTTTTGTTATAATATAAATGGAATTAATTATTATATTGAGAATTTAGGTTATGTATGGATGATATGGGATTATGGAAATTCAGAAGCTACATTTAAAACTTTATATGATGAAACATGGGCACAAGATTATATGCAACTTAATGTATATATGAGACATCGAGATTTAAAAATTGAGAATTCTGAATTTTATATAAAAAATAGAATTCAATATTATGGACAACGTTATGATAATTATGGTAAATTAAATGAAAAAATAAAAATTACACCTGATATATATAAATTACAAGAAAAAATAGCAGAACATATGTATTATAAAACTTATAAAACAAATAATTATTATGGTAATAAATTTTCATTTAATAAGAATGGGGGAGATTCTTTAACAGAGTATCAATGGTTTAAAATGATGTTAGATAACAATTTATTATTTTCAAAAACTCCAATTGGAGAGGTAATATCAACAACTGTTTTTACAAATCCCAATAAATTTTATTATTCTGATAAATTATTATATTAATTATTTGTCATTAATAATTTTTAAAAATATAAGCAGAAAAAGGTAATGAGATTATAATCCAAAAACTTTTTATTATTGATGTCATTAAAAATATTTAAGAATAATTTTTTATATCTATTAAATCAATTTAAAAAAATATACTTAAATATAATATATATATGTCTTCTATTACTACAACCACATATATAAATGATGTTTGGTCTTTATATTTTCATGATCCGTATGACATGAATTGGGATAATAATAGCTATAAATTTATAACTACGATAAGTAGTGTTGAAGATTATATAACTATCTTCAAGGCATTTGAAGATTTATGGCATAGAGGAATGTTTTTTATTATGAGAGAACATATTATGCCAAGATGGGAAGATGAAAATAATAAAAATGGAGGTTGTCTATCTTTTAAAGTTAATAAACAAGATTTTAATGAGAAGTTGTTTGAGATTGGAGCATTAATTTTAGGTGAAAAAATGGGAAAAACAGATATAACTTCAACTTATATCAATGGATTGTCAGTAAGTCCAAAAAAAAATTATCATATTATTAGAATTTGGTTGAAAAATAATGAAAGAATAAATAAGAGTTTATTTAATTTGTCTGTTCATGCTTATTCAGTTATTATGTATAAACCTCATAATGAAACCACATCTTCTTCATAGATATAAATATAAATAATTATAATAAAAATATGTCTGCGTTTATTGATCTAATTAGAAGCAAAGATTATTTTAAAGTTATGTTTGATGAATTTAAATTTAAAATGATTTCTTCAAATGATAGTCAAAGAAAGTTTGAAAGAAAGAATTATAAATATCATAATATTGAAAATCTTCAAATTCCTTCTATTCTCCTTAAATTCATTGAAGATATCTTAAATAAAACTACAAATACTATTGAAGTTAATATAACAGAAACTATTATTAATCCTGATAAAATTAATTATTATGGTAATATTAGATGTGAAATTGATAATTATAAATTTATAGAAAATATTTATTATAATGTTGATGTTATTAATGATAAAAATAAGATTAATATTGAAACATCCATTGAAAAGAAATATAATGAAAAAGATATTAATGAAATTGATAAATTCTTTTTGAATATTTTTCTTTTCTTTATTGAAAATAATTATACCTCATATGTTAAAAATGAAATATTTAAAAAAAAATTGAAAAAAATTAATCTTCACTCTTTTGAGCTAAACATAATTTAACACTTCCCATAGAGGCTATGCCATATTGAAGAATTATAGGATATGAATTTTTCAGATAAATTTCAACCGTTGAGCATAAATTCGTGCATTTCGTAAAAATGCTCAAATACTTCAAACTAAAAACCCCTTGAATTATCTCTTGATCATCATTACTCTTGATTTGTATATTTTGTGCTTCTGTTGCGAGGATTGTTTCCTGACAACAGAAATCGCCTTGGCAACTTAAAATAAGTTTATTGCCTATATTTTTAATTTCAATATATTCAGCCAGATTATGCATATCTCTTATAATCTTCTGAAGATATGCAGAAGGCATTGTTATTATGGTGTTAAAATCAGCTGGTGGAATATCAACATTAACAACATCAATATCTAACATCGATAATTTATAAGTTGTCTTAACATTCTTTTCATTATTTTCAATTGTAATTCCTAAAATATTTGGATCATTTTTATGAATAAATAAAGATAAAATATCGCCATTTTGAATTGTCTTTATAAGCATATGAAATTTGAGCATATTAATTCCAATATAAAGTTTTTTCAAACAATAATAACTCTCAAATTTATCTGCATGTAATTTTAAATGAATTAGAACTATATGAGTATTATCTAATGCTACAATCTTCATACCATTTTCATCAAATTCTAAATTGACATCCATCAAAATTTCTTTCATCGCATCTATTACAGATTTTATTGTTGATGCTTGAATTGTTTTAATTTCAAGAATATAATTACTATTTTCCATAAAAAGGTTTTAAATAACTAAAATAAAAAAGCTTTATATATGTAAATATAAAGGTTCATCTATTTCACCACTGTCAAGCCGTCTAGACTTTTGAATAATTTTATTTGCAACAGTGCTTAAATAATTACTTGGCTTTACATAACCTTTTCCGAATTTGAATGTTTCTTCTAAAAACCAATTATCAAAATTAAAATCACCAAATTTATAATCAGTTGATTTTGATTTTGCATATTGTCTTTCAATAATTTGATGTAATTGCGAATAGTTATAATTGCCGCCACTCATCTCTCTTTATTTTCTCTTAGACATTATTTTTTTCATCTCTGTATCATAAGCATCGCAAGTATCTCTAATTTTATTCCATTTATCAGTCTTTTCATCAATATCTTTAACTTCTTCTTCAATATCCCATAATAAAGCAAGTGTTTTTCCAACATCTTGATTATATTTATTATAAATACTTTCAATCTCTTGAATTGTGTAATTATCAGGAGCCTGTTTTAATATATTATCCATTTCTATATATTTATATATTTAGATAATTTATATCTTCCATAATCCTCAGCTATTTTATATGCCATAATTTCAAAAGGATGTTCATTGACTGTTGGTATAACATCATTTATTCCTGATGGCATTGATGATTTATATTTATAAAATAATTCATTTCCATTTCTGTCTGTATAAATATATTCATCCAAATCTGGATTAGCTCTTACAAATAATTCACTATCTCTTCTTCTTGATATCTGATATCTATTTTCTTGAAGATATGAATTCATATTATTATATCTTTGATAGATATGAACACTTTCATGAATTAAAACTTTTGTTAATTCATCTTCATCATAATTAACTATTTTTGGTGATAGAAAAATGATGTCAGTTCTTGTATGTGGCAATCCTTCTTCATATATATCTCCAACCAATGCAAACTTCCATCTATAATCATTATTAAAATAGTTTTTTGCAATTATAGAACATTTATCAATCTTAATTATATCTCTTTCACTAAAATTATAACATTGATTTATAATATTATCAATATAATCTTGCGAACTCTTCATATTTCTAGCAACTAAATCATATTTACTCAAATTTTTAACATAATTATCAGGATCTTTTCTTATGAATATTATTGTTTCTTCAGCTGTCATATAAATATTTTTATTCTTATCATCATTCTCAAATTTTTCTTTATTATTTTTAATTATATTTGAAGTAGTAATAATATAAGTTATTATAATTATTAATATTATTGTCGATGCTAATCCTATTATGTATATCAACTTATTCATATTCACTATAAATATAAAGATAAATTAATTGAATTATCTTCTCTCTTCATAATTAAATATTTATCAATGATTGTTTTTGTTATTGTGAAAGGAAATGTTATAACAGTATCATCTTTCATTTTTATAAATCGATGCATATTAATATGAGAATAAATATTATTAATATTTCTTTGAAGGTTTCTTACTCCGTCTTCTTCAGTCGTTTTATTAATAATATATTCAATTTCTGCATCTTTTATAATAATATCACTATCTTTAATATTATAAGATTTGCAAATTTCTTTAATTAAGAAGTTTTTGGATAATTCAACCTTATCAGCCAATTTATATTTATCAACTTTAATAATAATCATTCGATCTCTCAAAATAGGATTAACCATATTTATATCATTGAATGTAAAAAACATCAAAGATTTTGATAAATCTATTTTGATTTCTTCTAAATATTTATCTGTGAAATTATCGTTTTGTGTGCTATCTGTAATATGAATTAAAGTATTAACAATTTCATCTCCATATCTTCCTGTAGAAATCTTATCTAATTCATCAAAGAAAAAGATAGGGTTCATTACTCTGGCTTTAATTATCTCATCTACAATCTTTCCATAAGTCGATCCCTCATATGTATATAAATGACCTTTCAAATAACTTGAATCAGATATTCCTCCTAATGGAATAAATGCAAATGGATATTTAAGGACTTTGGCGATGCCATCTTTGATTAGTTTTGTCTTTCCAACACCCATTGAACCCTGAATTCCAATAACATAACCTTTCGCATCAGGATTTACAATAAATTGGGCAAGAATTCTAATAATCTGATTTTTAGTTTCTGAATGTCCATAAATTCTATTATCCAATTCTTTATGAACTTCATTTAAATAATTACTAACATTATCATATTTAATTTCGTGATAAATACCAAAAGGAATTTGAGATAAAATAGTAATCATTTTATGTAATTTTGCTGATTCTCCTCCACATCTTGAAGTCATCTTAAGTTCATTCAATTTATTTAACATAACCTTCTTATTTTCAATAGAAGTTTTTGATAATAAAAATTTAAATCTCAATGGAATATTATTATTCAAATCATCTTTTATTATTCTTTCTTCAATTTTTATAATAGTATCTTTATTTCTCGTTGATTGTTTGTCAAAATAATTCAACTCTTCTTTATTATAATTATTCAAAACATCCCAATTCTTTCTTCTGCCCATAATAATAATTATAATATTATTATAAATGTTGTTTTATATGCAGCATCTATAATAATATGACTTCCCGCTATTCTCATTATATCGAATGATTTCAACAATATCTCCTTGTTTCAATCCATGCCATTTAGCAATTACATCTGTTTTTAAGATGATAGGCATCTGCAATTTACTTTTAATTAAATACTTCGTCATTATTTCTGTTGTTTCATCCGGTGATAATTTTCGATGAGGTGGAACTAATTGATGCTTTGTTGGATTGAATTGCAATTCATTTAATTGGAAAAACTGCAGCATCCCTTTTTTCTTCTGCAAAACTTTATCAATAGAATTTAATTGAGTTATTGTTGGTGTTGTTAAAATCTCATTTCCGAAAATAAGAATAATATTATATTTTCCATTATAACTTTCATTTACAAGACTATCAATATTTGCTTTATTTTTCTTCAATTGTTCAATAACTTCTTGTCGCATTTTTTTAGTCAATGCAAATACAATAGTTGTATAATCAGTATTAAATTCTATTACATTATTTTCATTATAAAATTCTTGTCTGTCGATATCAGCTTCATGTTCATCAAATTCATCAATATTTTCACCTCTCAATTCAAATAACATTGATTTTAAATTTTCGATTGCTTTGTCGATTTCCATTTTGTTATAATTAATCTTTCTTTCTGTTTATATATCATTTTTTATTTATATTTAAAAAAGATAAATTAATATTAATTATGTCTATACAGTCAATTATAAATTTTATAATAAATACAAAAAATGATGAATTATCAATTTCAAATTATTTTAGAGGTGATATTAATGAATATTATAGTATAGGAAATGATTATATAAATATTCTTAAAAATAATTTTCATAATTATAGATCTAGCACTAATAAATCCATTGTTATCATTAATAATGATATTTGGGTTTATGTTAAATTTGATGTTGAAGAAAATGAAATTTATTGGACAATAAATATGGCAGATAATTTATTAAAATTAAATGACAGAAAAAATATGTTAATTAATCGTTTTTAATCTTAAAGCCTTTCCAGCCATCTTTCTGATACAATCCATAAATCTTCTCAATATAAGATCTAAGTTGAGTTCTATCTGGTTGTTTCTTTCCTTTAGGAACATTATCTGTTCCCCAAGTCTTGAAATCATTATAAATTTCCATAATACCAATCTTTTCTTTACAACTCTCATCTTTGATAATTCTATCATTGAAATATTGACCAATGATATCATTATTATCTTTATATTTCTGAGTTGCATTAATAACCTCTCTAGGCTCAATAAGCTTATTTGGATTAATATTCTTATGTCTTTCAATCAACATTGAAATGAAATGATCAGCATATCTCTCAAATTTATCAGATAATTCTAAATCCATCATAAATTCATTCGGTTTTGCTGGATCTGGATTTTCACAGAACTTTGATGCAAATTCGACAACCCTCAAACGACGCCAAACGCCACCATCTTGCGACGGAATTTCAGGAAGCTCATTACAAGCCAATATCATCTTAAATTGAGGCTTAAATTCATAAGGTTCCTTATAAAGTCCTCTTGTTAAAATTCTGTCATTTCCTGACAATTCTTTCATATATCCAACATTAATTTTATCATTCTCATTCGGCTCTTGCATTACTGCAAATCGTCTGCCCTTCATTCTCTCAATTTCACCTTGAGCAGAATTAGATGCAGCCCGTTTTTGTGTAAGTAATGCAATTGGAAGAGTTGCATAATAATCTCCAACTGATTTTTGAATTAAATCTAACAATCTACTTTTACCATTGCTACCTTGTCCAGTGAAGATATAAAATCTTTCTTGGGCAATAGAACCATCAATAATACAAGCAAGAATATCTAATACATAATTTCGAACATTTGCATTTGTAAATACCTTTTCAAAGAAATCATTAATTTCTGCTATTTCTGGATATTCAATTGAAAAGGGAATATAATTTCTTTTTGTTGATAATGAAATGTAATCATCAGGCATACCTTCGCGGAAAATATGCATTTTCATATCATAAACACCATTTTTAAATCCAATCAAATGAGGTCTGCAATCTAACAATTCCTCAAAATTTTCATCAATGAAAAGACATTTACATTCCTTCATAACACTATCTTTATAAGAAGTCTTTTTAAGATTTGATGCGATTTTAAGGGCATCTGCACCTCTTTTATTATATACTCCTTGTTGAGATTTATCATATGAATTATTATTTCCTAATGAATTATAATGCATCGAACGATCAATAAATTTTCTACAAATCTCTTCACTCAAAGAACGGCGCAAATTTAAACCTTCTCTTGTTTTTATCCAACAATGAGAATCGCGATCATATTTATACCAAGTATCTTTATTAACAGCCTTATATTCTCCCTTATAAATAACTTGAACTAATTTAGCAACATCATAATGAGCTCCCTCAGATCCAATTGCATTATCAATAAGAGGAATGACCGAATTATCAATAATCTCTTTATATCTCTGAGGGTTGTCTGTTTTAGCCCACCAACGAAGAGTTCCCATTCCTAAATGGTCTTTTCGCATCTTATCCCACAAATTCTGACATTCTCCTTCAATATAATTACTTCCAATCTTTGAAAATTCAGTCCATTGTGCCAATAATCTATAATCGATATTTCTCAATACCCATCCGAGATTAATCCAATCATTATAACGCTCAGCTCTTGTTTGTGATAAACATTCAGTAATAAGCTCACGGGCTAGAATATAATCATCATCATTTGTATAATTTTTGATAATATTAATCTCTTTTTTCAATAAAATATTGCTTTCTAGTTTTTCCTTCAATTTCTTATCAACAATCGGAAGAATATGTTTAATATATTCTTCAATTTCTCCTTTGAAAGCTTCTGTAATATTAGTAGGAGGACTAGAAATTAATCGCATCGAAAATAACTTAATATAAGAAATTTCAAGTTCAGCTGATGGAATATAATCATCATTAGAAATAGTTTCATCATTTTTATAATTATAAACTTTTGTAACCCTATAAGCTTCTGCTTCTGGCTTTTTGCTGCCATACATCTGCCAACAATTAGCATTAATAATTGCCTTATCAATTACATCTTCATATTCATTACATAAATATAAATCCTTGAAAATTTGTGAAGCAACATCTAAAATCTTTTTTCGAATGAAAAATTGTGTATTATTATTTATAATCACATGTGGAAAAATAATATGAATACCATCTTTAATTTTATTTCTAAATTCGGTTGGGTATGGTTTTTCCATTATATAGGCAACATTACTAGCTTCATCAATATCAAGATAAGTATTAATAATTTTAAAATAATTATCAATAATTTTAAAGATATTTTCATTAGTATATAAGCGTTGAACATAAGTTTCTCCATTTTCATTAATAGGCATTGAAAACCTGAAATCTAAATCAATACGCAATGGACTTGGTTCAATTGGTTTTTCTGTATAATGTAATGTAGAACCATTAGCAATTGCAAGTGAATATAAATTAAGAAATTCATTATATTCTTCATTGGCTATAAATAAGGATATTTTAGGGTTGCCAATACTAGTATTGGTATATAATTTCCCTTTTTCAACCTTATGTTTCAAAATAAAGTTTTTAAACTTGTCTTGTTGAGCCATAATTATATTAATATTTGTTTATATTTTTAAATTATAATATAATAATCATTTTTTTATTATACTGTTTTATAGTAGAATGTCATATTGTAGTCCAGGTGCAACTAATAAAAAATATTGTTATTCGATGTTATCATTAAAGCTAATTGCTCTCTCTTATAATTTCTTAAAACCAAATGATAAAATAATTATTGTTAATGATTCAGATAAATTATATTTGAATATCAAAGAAAAATTAGATAAATATATGAAAATTGGTGATAATAATTATTGGGCATGGTTAGATATTATAAGATTGATTAATCAAAATAAAAATATGAAAATTACGAGAGCAATGAAATCTATAGAAACAAGTGAATTAAAACCATCACAACCTATCGAATGGATTAGTAATAAAACAGAATGGCTTTCTAATTTTGATATTGAAAAAGTTATGGTTCAATATGAAAAGGATAAGACATTTAATTATAAATTTCATGGAGTTTTTACCATAGATTTCGGAATGAAAAATAAAGATGAAACTTGTAAATATTATGATAATTGTGATATTAATATGGAAAATATAATAAAATCAGGAAAAAAATATTTTGGATTTATTACAAATTTATGTAAAAATGATGAACCTGGAACACATTGGACTTCGAGTTTTTTCATATTAGACCCTGAAAATAATAATTATGGTGCATATTATTATGATAGTGTTAAAAGACCCATACCAAGATTATTAAAACCTGTTTTTATTGATATTCAAAAACAGATGAATAAAATTTATCCAAAGAAGAAATTTAATATTAATGTTAGTGATGTTCCACATCAAAAAAGCAATACTGAATGTGGTGTATTTTCAATTGCATTTCAAACAAGATGGCTAATTCTATTGAGAAAAAATAAAAAAACTGGATTTCGAGACATCATCAATTTTAAGAGATTAAATGATGATGTTATGAAAATGTTGAGAAATAAATTTTATCGTCCTAATGTAAGAACTGTTTTGAAAAAAAATGGATAACCAAAAAACATTATATCAAATCTCATTAAAAATGATAAAAGATAAATATAATCTTAATTCTTTTTCTATTGATACATTCAATTCAATTTATCAACAATTCTACAATAATATTCAACAGCCAAATAACGATATCAATAAACAAATCTTAAAAAATATTGATGATCTTATCAAAAATCAATCATCATTATCATTACCACCAAAAGAAGAAGAAAAAATAATAACTCAAGAAACTATTAATGAAAAGTTATTAGAAGTTCGCAATTTGAGAGCAAGTATTATTACCAATACTAATAATATTGAAAGTCAATTTAAAAGCGATGCCGCTTATTATGATGGTTTTAATCATTTTAATAATAATAATAATAATAATAATGGCAAGTCATTTATAATAAATGCAATCAAAAATACAATTTATATTAATAATAAAATTAATGTCATTTATCCGGCTTATTTATGTATTCCATCCATCATTAAAAAATATACTCCTTATATCATTTTATCTATAAATGATGATATAAGTTATTCGTTTGTTCCGATGGTTATTAATGATGTTTGGGACATTTGGAAACCAGTAAATGATAGTTATGTTGGTGTTAATTCAAAATCAATTTTAAATATAAGTATTTGTGATTTTACAAATAATTTAATTGATTTTGGTGAATTCTATTCTGATATCTTAGAAATAGGAGAAACAGCGAAGGGATATTTTATTAAAACGAATGGTAGCTTTCAAATTAAAGATAAAATAAAAATAATTACAAAAACAAATCATCAATTTGATAGTCAAGTTATTCAAACAAATAATAATATCATTACTATAAAGAAAAATAATATAAAAATGGAAGATTTTATGAATAGCAAGTTGTTTAATTGCAAATACCAATTTTCTCTCATATTCAAATATTTTGTTTGAATTTTGAATTTTAATTTCTATTTATATCAAATGACAAATTTGAATTAATTTAAAAATTATTTGACTGGTTGAAAGATTGTCAAAACCATCATTTATAATAATCTTATATTTATATTTTTCTATTTGATTATTCTCAGTTTCATTATGAAATATTCTTGTTATAACTTCACGATAATATTTTTTACTATAAAAGATGTTCCAATAATATTCCTCATAATTGATTTTATCAAATATTATAAATGTAAAAGAACCTTTATGAGAAAAAACAACAATTCTTTTTTCATTATAATAATCATTAAATAAATCTATAATCATTTTATTATTATGATAATTGTTTCTATCATCTTTAATGTCTCTATCAAAACGAAATCCTCCATTTTCTTTATCATATCTTCCTAATTTCATTCTTATTAAATCTAATGCCATCCGATCCTCAATTTTTATTATATCATTGTTTATTATTGCTGTTATTATTCTTTCCATTATGATAATTATTATTATTATAATCATATTTTTTAAATAATAAAAACTAAAATGCAAATAAATATAAATACGATTGCTGTCAATAATTCTAATTTATATTTCAATTTTATTTTTTCATTTTCTGATAATTGTAATGAAGGCTGATCATCTCCTAAAATGTTTAATGTCATCAAATAAATTAAATAGACAAATATTAACATTAAAATGATATGAACAAGAATTCCAAATGAATTTACATGCATATTTAAGTAATTAATTAAAATTCGTAATTTGAATGCATCTATATTTATAATAACTACGAAAATTAATAATATTACAATATACCATAAAACATAGCTTTTTAATATAGATGTTAGTGCTGTAAATTTATTATAATCAATAAGAAGATTACAGATATATAATGTTAATAATCGAATTACATAAACAACCGCACAGAAAATACCTTTATCATTTTGAGTTATCTCTAATTCTACTGATGGATCTAAATTTAAATTCTTAGCTTTTGAATAAAATATATTTCTTGCTACTTCATATGGCATATTCTTATTTTTAATATTGTCATCATAAGCGGTTATTAATCTATCAAAAACATTACCACCTGCTTCATCAATAAATCCAACAGATGCCATCTTTGTTTCAACATTCTTATTTGTCTCTTGATTTCCCTTAAATTTCTTCAATTTTGATGATATATCATCTAAGTCAGTTAATATTGCTTTTTTCTTATCTTCCAATTCTTTTTTATATTCATCAATTTTTCCACCTCCCTTATTATTAATTTTAGCTCCACCTCTCATTCTTTCATTACTTATTTTAGATATAAAATTTGGATATACATTTTTTAATAAATTATCTATTGAAGTATAATAATCATCTAAAATATTAATATTTATTTTACCTATTTCATCAATTATACTCATTGGATCTTTTTCATTATGTCCTAATAGATCTGGATTAATATATGTTTTTTTTAGACTTTTAATTATACCATCATCTATATTATCTATATTTGAAATCATATTAAAAAATTCTCTTAATTTTTTATTTGATGATGTTAATGGTGTATTAATCTGTTCTTCAAAATCTTTTTTATTTTGTTCAAGATTTTTTTTAAATTTATTAATTTTTTCTTGCTTTTCTGTGATAATTTTTAAAATACTATCTTTAACATTATTATTATCCGGAATAAATTTAATAATATCTAATAAATCAATAAGATTTGTATATTTATTTGACACAACTTTATAATCATCAAATGTTTGAAAAATTATATCTTTTTCTTTTTCTTCAATATCTTTAATATCTTCTAAACCTTTATCAATATTATTTAAATCTGTTATATATTTGTCTTTTATTTTATCATATTCATCGTATCTTATTGTTAATTGATTTATTTCTTTTCTTAATCTATCAAATACATCTGAATTTGGATTACTACTATTCTCTTGTTTTTCTTTATTTTTCTCAGTTTTTGTTTTATTTATTTCATCAAGTTTTTTTTGTTGTTTATCTGATAATTTAGTTATATTTTTTTTATTACTTTCTAAAGAATTTTTAATAATAGTTATGATATCTTTTAAATTAAAAGTAATAAATTCATTTATTGTTTTATCAATAGTATCAGTATTTATTAATTTTTTTTCTAATATATAAACAATTTTTTTAATACTATTTTCTAAATCACTAACAGAATTAACAGGTAATAATTGATAAATACTTGAATGTGATGAAATTATTGGTTTAGTTATTGTTGGGCTTGTTTGAGTTATTTCAGTTATTGGTTTAGTTATTATTTCAGTTGTTGGGGTTATTTGAGTTGCTAGTTCTTCTTCAGCACCACCTTTAATTAATTTTAATGGTTCAATATAATCTTGAATTTGCATTTGCATTCTATGGTTAGTATCATATTCATATAATTTTGATAAATATCTTATCATTGTATTAAATGATATTTTCTTATAATAATATGATAATAAGTCTAATATAATTGTTTCGGTTGTTCTTGTTTCGCATTTTGGCTGAATAAAATCCTTTATTATTTTTAAATCAATTTCAATATTTGCATTTGAAAGTTCTTTAATTAATTTTGTTTCAATTTTAGATTTATCCAAAGTTTTATTTATATTACAAATTTGATATAAGGCAAAATCTAACAACTTCTTATTCAGATGTTTTCTTTCTGCTAGTAAATAATATTTAATCAATTTTTCATAAACATTATTCGAACCTTCAAGAGATGCATAATAAAATAGATTAGTTTCTATATCATCATTTTCAGGTGGTGTTTGAGTTAGTTGATCATCATTCAAATATTTATCAAAATCGATAATTGGCAAAGGATGTGAAAGACTACTTGAATTTGATAAATAATCTAATATTTGTTTATTTAAAATAAATTTAGTATCTCTTTTTGTTATAAATCGTGGTTCATATCTTTTTAATAATAATGTTAATAAGGCTTTCTTATCTTTCAAAAGATTTAAAACAATCTTTTCTTGTTTTTGGCTCATTTTAAGTTTGATATTTTTCATATCACAGAAATCATAAATATCTAATGTAGGTAAAGTATTTTCATATTTTCTCCCATTAATATAAAAAAACGGTGCAACTTTATTTAAAACATTAATATAAGCAAATGTTAAAAAACTATCATAACCTTCAATTAAGCTATTATTATTATAAATAAATGATAATAAATATTTACTGTTATTTAAAGGTTTTGTATAATTAACTTGAAGATATTTTTTAAGATAATTTATAAATTTATATTTTTCATTTCCATTAAAATAATCATTCAACTTTTTATAAATATTATGATAATTTTCTATTATGTTCAATTTCAATTTATCATTTTTAATAGTTATTTTTATATCTTTCTTTGACAATGACAATAAACCATTAAATCTATCATAAACATAAATCATAAATATATAAAATATGATATCATCAAATTCATAATGATTAATTAAAAGTATATCACTTTCACACAAATCATTTAATAATACCTGCAAATCATTTATGAAATTTTTGAAAATTAAATTAATATCAACAGTAATCTCATTATTAATAATTAAATACAATAATGAAATAATAAATGAACTATCATTATTAAAAATTTGAAGTAAATCATTAATAATCTCATTATTATCTTCAATCTTATAATAATAATCATAAATATCATTTATTTCATATGATTTCAATGATCCTCCTGCAACTCCTATTACGCCTGATTGGTTGTATTTTTGTATAAAAACATTTAAGGCTTCAATTATTTTATCATCAATTATAAATTCACAACCTAAATCATCAGTAAATTTAATTGGTTTAAGGTCTAATTCTTTAGTAATTTGATCATAGTATGTTTTAAATATACTATAAAAAATTAAAAATAGTATTTGATCATCAAAAGTATTATAATATGGTAAATTAATTGTTTTAATATTATCAGAATCGCGAAATAATATTCTTAATAATTCATAAATTTTTTTATAACCATGGTCATCTGTATCTTCAGGATCTGAATATAAATTATTTAAAGTAATATCCTTTTTAACTGCTACTAATAAATCTTGATCATCTTTATTCGTATTTTCTAAATATAAATGATTAAATAGTGAATTATGTAAAATTAATTTATCTTCTGTATAATTATATACTTTAGTAAAACAATCATTTTCAAAATAATAATCTTTTATTTGTTGTGTAGTTTCACGAGTTTCATCATCTACTGGTAAATATAATAATCCTACAATATTTTTACAAATATCATCATTATCTAATTTATCATCATTAATATTTTGTATAAAAATACTACTTATGTTTGGATTTGTGTCTGTTTTTATATTATCATATTTCATTAAAATATTATTACATATATAATATGTTATATAATGAGAAGTCGCTTGTGTTTCAATACCACTAATACATATAATAGAATTTAATTTAAATTTTTTATCTGTATTATTTATTTTAAACTTTGGAATAATTTTATTTTTTAAAATAAAGCTGCCTTCTTTTCTTTGTATATGTATAAATAAAAAATTTTTAATACCAAGTATTTTATAATTAGTATTTTTATTTTCATCTAAATTAAATAATAAATCATTATTTATTTCTACATCTTCAGTTATTACATTACCAGTCTCATAATTAATAATTTTAATGAAACCTTGTAATAAAAAATTGTTATCACTATTTTGTCCATCAGATAATATAGAAATATCATATTGATCTATTTTAAATATTTTATTAAATAACTCAAATAAAATAATAATATCTTGTTGTTTATTTATATAATTTAGTAGTAGAGTAGTTTCTCTTTTATTTACTACATAAAATAATTCATAAAATGATGCAATATAATATCTTAATTTTTTAGAAGTATTATGATCATTATCTAAATTATATAAATTATCATATATATATAATAATTCTTTTCTTATTAATTCTGCAAAATTAATTAAATAAATATTATCAAATAATGCTTCTTTATTAATTTCAGCATTTAATATTATATTATATATTACATTAGAATGACTATTAAATAATGCAACTAATACACTATCAATATAACAACTTTGCTTATCAAAAATTAAATTAATTTGTTTATCACATGTTTTTTCTGGTATCTCTGCTACTGTTGTTCCAGATAATTCTGCTGCTGCTGGTACTGCTAGTCCTCCTCCTGCTGCTGGTACTGCTGGTACTATTGCTGCTGGTACTATTGCTGCTGCTGGTACTATTGCTGGTGGTGCTGCTGGTCCTCCTGCTGCTGGTACTATTGCTGTTCCTGGTAATCCTGGTGCTGCTGGTCCTCCTGCTGGTATTGCTGCTGGTATTGTTGCTGGTAATCCTGCTGCTGTTGTTGATCCTGCTTCTGCTGTTTGTTCCGGTTTCTTTTTTCTAACAATATATGAAAAACATCCTGTGGTTGTACATTTGACAGTTTCTTCTGGTGGTGTAATAGTTATAACTGGTGGAATATAAGGATTTGGTAGTTTAACATATGTTGTTTCATCATCTGATGATAATAGTTGGTTATCAGATCCTAAAGTAGTTAAAATATCTTTAGGAATTTTTTCAAAATCTTTTTCATCAAATTTAAATTTATGTATGTATAATAACAAAAACATTAAAATATTTCTATCATTTTTTAATAATTCTAATATTTTTTTTAAAAAAGTATCATATTTTTGTTCATTTATTTTACTAGTTGTTTCATTTAAATATTGATAATTTTGAGATATATTTAAATAATCTAAATCTTCAAATATATTTTTTTTAAATGTTTGAATATTCTTTAAAATTGTAATTTCTAAATATTGTAAAAAAGAATTAATTAATTTTATTTTAATTTGTTTTGCTGGATATTTAAAAAATAGTTTTGAATATAATTTTCGACTATTTAACTTATATTTTATGTATTCAACATATGGAGCTAATTTATCATCATCAAATTCTATATTTTTAATTTTTTTTAAGTATAATAATAAAATAGTTCCAAGAAAGAAAAATATAGATGTAGTTGAATATAATTTTTCACTATCTAATGTTATATCAGTTAAATCAGTTAAATCATCATCAATTAAAATATAATAAATTTTAATATTATCTTCAATTCTAGTATCATTATTACTTAATAAAAAATCACGACCTAATTCATGTATTTCTTGTGGATTTTCAATAAATTTTTGAATTTTATTATATGCAACTGAATATAAAACAGATCTAAATATATTTTTTGTAAATATTTTTATATGGGCTATATATCTTACTACATCTAATTTAAGAATATATT
>Ga0114960_10001356_pt1 | contig 19670 bp, 17 predicted proteins | sample C_130625_MF_Meta_FD_92637 | JGI IMG/M metagenome (GOLD analysis project Ga0114960, IMG submission 92637) | Freshwater microbial communities from Lake Croche, Canada to study carbon cycling - C_130625_MF_MetaG | ecosystem: Environmental > Aquatic > Freshwater > Lake | place: Lake Croche, Canada... | reverse complement strand
CGATGCCACCCCCCTCACCCGCTACACTCCCATGGTCGGGGCGTGGCGCAGCTTGGTAGCGCGGGTGCTTTGGGAGCACTAGGTCGCAGGTTCGAATCCTGTCGCCCCGATCACGGTTATACCAAGGGCTCTCAGGTAATCTGTGGGCCTTCTTTTTTGGGCTGATTTTGGGTCATGTGAGCAAGATGTGCGCAAAACCCTTGCGATGCAACTCGGCTGGGTGCTTTTTGCGCATAGCGTCGGCACAGGCCGACCCTGGCTGGTCCTGTCCTGACCGAGGGGCTGGGTAGCCTCCCGGGCATCCAGCTGGATTGCTCCAGCGGTTGCACCCTGCTTGCCCCTGCGGGGGTACCGCCGTTGCGTAAACCATGGACACCAACCCGTACAGACCTGGGCCTGCGCCCGGGTGGCCCGTGATCACCTGGGGGTCAGCGAAAGGACTCTTGCCCGCTGGCGTGGCTGCGGTCTGCTCAAGGCTGGAAAGCACTGGCGTCGCAAGTTCCCCACTGGCAACTCGCCCGTGCTCTGCCACCTGGCACTCTGTGAAGAGGCGATGGGTGAGGCGACGGCTTGCACGGCGTGCACATTGGAGCGGCCTGTTACCAAATCAAAGTCAAGGGTTAAAAGTGCAGGTGCCAGCAGAGGAAATAAATGAATCTTGTAAAAAAAAACTCAAGTCATTGCTTTCAGCATTGGAGAATACAAAGTTGACTAAAACTAACTTTCGAAAGATTATTAGAGCAAGAGAAAGAGTTTTCAAATCTTCATGTACACGTCCTGCCCTTTCTGAAATCATGTCAATTCAATGCAGTACTTATAATTATTGAAGCCTGCCATGCCCAAGCCCATCTACTCCCATGGCTCCCATGTGATTGAGGCCTTTGGCCCTCCCCTAATTGATAAGCGCAAGACCCTGGTATCCACCAGACCGATCGAGGGGCCATTCGAAATGTTCCAGACAAGAACCGGGGAGCTGCGGGGTGAGGAAGACGTTGATTTAGTAGTTTTGCGTCTGGACGGCAGCCCTTCCTATTCCTGTAAAAACTTGATTTTCCACGAAAGCTGGGTCAAAACTGAAACGGGCTCATGCATCGATCCCCGCAGCGCCGTCTCCAAGATCGTGCCTATCGCGGAAGCCCACGAGGTTGTGCTGCAGACGTTGGAAGATAATGAAATTGTGAGCTATCCAGATTTTGTTGCCAATGGCGTTGAAGGTGAGATTTAGGCCAATTCGGCAGTTTGGGTAGCTGATAACTTGGATTTTCAGGTAGATTTAGAGGTATGAGCAGAAGACTATCGAAGATGATTACATTTTGACCTATGTTAGATCATGGAGGTTTATAAGAGGGGCGGCATCTTTGACTGCCCTGAAGGATGGCGGCTAGGCCCATCCTCCCTCCCCTGCCCAAGGTGCCTGGCCGCCCCATAGTGGTTGCGATTCCCAGATCGCCGAGGTTGAGGTTCGCCCTCTGGATCTCGGCCTCGGTGGCGCAGGTGGCGTAGAGGGCCCAGCCGGTGTGGCGTTGCAGGAGCACGTAATCCCCTGTTGGTTCGCTGGCCTGAACTGTTGAAGCCTCAGACATGTCGCCGCAACGGCATCGGGTGCTCGCCAGAAAATCGGAACAGCGGGCTGGTGCCAGAGGAGATCGGAGCGGTGCGCCGCCTGGTTCTTCTTGACCCAATGGTGGCCATGACGCAATACGTCCCGCCGCCATACCCGATATCTGCTCAGGTGTGTGCCTGGTGCGCTTCATGGTCGAGTCCCCAGCCTAGTTTGGCCGGATGAGAACTCTCATTCAGGCTGGACCGATTGTTGGGGGCCACGTCAGAACCAGTCAACGGGCAATGTCTTGACTCTTGATGCGCCCCCGACAATGGAGAGGGCACCCGCGGAGTTCACACTTCAGGACCGTCCATCCGGCTCCGAGCGTGGCGGGTGAATCCCACCGAAGCCCATCACCACCGCTGGCGGTTGAGGCGACAGCTGCAGAGCAGCGGCTTCCAGGAAAGCAACGAGGATTGTGATCAGCAGGATGTAGTCCGCCAGGGGTGGTTCCACGGGTGGATTCCCTTGACCGGAAGCCTTCGTTAGCACCGACTCCAAGGGAGCCCAGAGTGGATTGGTGCGGGCATCTCGATAGGACTGGGCCAGCCGCCCGCCATAGGCGGGATCTCTAAGGGAGGCGGAATCGCTGGAGTGGGCGAACGTATTACGCACTCGCCTGAGAGTGTGGAGTGCCCGTTCCACGGGAGTGTCGATCAACCCCAGGCGGTGGGCCAGGCTGATGCGCGCCCCAAAGGAACCCAAGGGCCGATCCGCTTGAAATAGGGCATCAACGGGACCCGGAGATGGCAGGAGAACAGCTTGGAGCAAGCGTTCCAAAGCTGCATCCACCCTGGCGGCGCCCACCAGCACCGCCCCGCGGCCCCGCTCCTGCAGCATCTGGAGGGCGATGGTGCGGGCGGCATCGGCTGCCAAATCGTCCGGGGAGAGGTTCATCGCAGCAAGGTGAGTCGTCTTCTCGGCTCCTCCCTGAGGACGGCACCTAGCCGCAGTGGGACGAGTACGGCCAGCCTCTCAGGCGGGGCGGAGAAAGGGAGATGGCTTGCCACTGAAGCTCACCACCACCCGCTTCTTGGCGCGGGTGGCGGCCACATGCAGGAGGGATCGCTCCTGTTGCTCGAACAGGTCCTTGGAGAGTGGATCGGGTCGTTTGTTCAGCTCAAACTGAAGGGGCATTTGGGAGGCGTCCAGCCCGGGCAGGAACACCTGATCGAATTCCAGACCCTTGACGCGGTGCATTGTCGCCAGTCTCAGGGCTGGATCACTGGGGTCGTCGGACTCATCGGCATTGATCACGCGGGTGGCGAATCCCTCGGCTTTGAGCCATCCTTCGAGCTTGTCTACGGCCTTTTTGGTGCGAGCCGTCACGCAGGTGGAGGCCAGGGACTGCTGCTCATCACGCAGTTGGCGCAGGGTGGTGACCAGGAAGCGCTGCTCGTCGGCGGGATCTGCGAAGCCCTGCACCAGAGGGGCATCGCCATGGAGCAGGGAGCGGTAATCGCTGGTCTGATCACTGCCGCCATCGAGATCATCAAAATCGACTCCATGCAGCACGGCGGTGGCCCAGGCGCGGGTTTCTTCGGTGGTGCGGTAGTTGATGCGCAGCTTTTTGGAACGGCCACGGATGTCGATACCGCTGCGGCCGAGCACCACCGGCTTGCCATAGATCCGCTGGTGGGGATCGCCGACAATGAACAGGTCGTTGGCGTGGGGTTCGCCCACCAGGGCGCGCAGCAGGGAGAAGGAGACGAGATCAAGATCCTGGGCCTCATCTACCACCACGGCGGCATAGAGCGCTGCACGCCCAGCTTGGGTGAGCAGATCGGCGGCGATCTGTTTGGCCTCCTCCGGCTCCCACAGGCCCCGCTGGCGGAACTCAGCCCGCACCGCATCAAACACCGGCCAGATCCGGTTGCGCTGGTCACGATTCAGCCGGGTGCCGCGCCCCACGCGCCGGGCCACTAAGTAGTCGTCGCGGCTGCGGCAGCCCTGGGCCAGCACCACGTCTTTCCACTCTTCTTGGTAGAAGCGCTCCGCCAGGCCGAGGGTGGTATCGGCCATCTCCATCGCCATGCTCCAGCAGCTTTCTCGGGTCTCCTCGTTGAATACCCGCACCTGCAGGCCCTGACTTTTGAGGAAGGTCATCACCCAGCCATCGAGGTGAATCACCTCGATGCGTTGCAGTTGCTCCGGATCACAGATCTTGGTGAGGTTGGCGCGAATATCGGTGGCCAAGTTGCGGGTGAAGGTGGTGAACAGAACCCGCTCTGAGCCCCCGGATTCAATCAGCTGCTGGGCAAGCCACCTGGCTCGGTGCATGGCCACCACGGTCTTGCCGGTGCCGGCGCCGCCGAGCACGCGCACCGCACCGCTCCAGGTCCGCTCCACCAATCGGCGCTGGCTGGAGTGGAGAAACACCCGCCAGCGCTCCAGCGGTGCCGAGAGCATGGCCTCAAGCACGTCGTCGTCGGTAATCACCAGGAATTCGGCCCGGCTCTCGGGCGTATCCAGGGCCGCCGCCACATCGGTGGGGTCGACGGCAACGGGGCGCTGCCGTTCCAGCTCCTCGATCACCGCTTCGATGGCCTTGCCATCGGCCAATAGGATCAGGCCGTCCACGCAATCCTGCGGGACCCATTCGATGAGGCGGCTGAGGGCTTCCTCGCTGGTCACGGCCCGCACGGCGGGCAGGAGGGCCTCAGGCACACCGAGCAGCATCAACTGGTCGTCGCTGCAGTGGGCGAAGAGGGAAGCGGCGGGGCTGGTCGGGGATTGGGCCGCTTCTGACAGAGGCAGCGGAATAGGTGCTGACCCCACCTGGGTCGCGGGGGTGTTGCTGGCCAGGGCCTCACTGACGGCAGCCGCAATGGCATCGCCCACGGCCGCTTCCGCGGCCTCCACATCCACCACCTGCAGGGCGCCGGAGACCCGGTTCACATGGCAGGTGCGGCGGCGGGCCCACTGGTAGGCATCGTCGTGCTTGTCGATCCAGAGCAGAACGTAGGTGTCGCCGCCATCGGGGGCCCGCACGATGCAGCGGATGTCCTGATCCACCCGCAGTGAGCGGATGAAGGGGTCTTTGCCGCCTTCGATGCGCTCGTAGTTCAGCCCCGGACTGCGGGGATTGGCACGGAACTTGGAGATGAACGTGGCCACCTTGCTGCGGGCCTTCTCCGGCAGCCGGCCGTACGCCTTGAAGAAGTCGTTGGAGAGGGCAACGGTGAGGCGGGGCTCGCTCATGGAAGGGGAATGGAGGTGGCGTTCGGGGAGGTTTTCAGGAGGCGAGAGCTTCACGCACCGCCGTTGCTAGGGCCTCAGGAGGATCCTCCAACGACCAGCAGCGCCAGCCCGCCGCCGTGAATACCTGGCTGTCGTCGGCATCCACCACCGCGAGCTGCTGATCGGGCCAGGCCAGTTCCGCCTGGGCCAGAACCTGACCCCGCCCCCCTTCCAGCTCAAAGGCCTGCTCGGGCAAGGGGAAATCCATCGCCTGAAGTTCGGCGGCCAAGGCCTCCAGCAACGGCACTGCCCCCTGGGGCGACAGACGAATCAGCTCCTGCCAACCTCTCTGGCGTTCAGCGGCAGCGGCGTCCTGCTGCGAAGCCCCTGCAACGGGGCCAGATCCCGAATCCCGGTGGATCCACACCTGGGGTGGATCGATGGCGGGCGATTCCTCGGCACCGCCCCAGCCCGGGGTGGACAGCAGCAGATGGGGCAGGAACTGGAAAAGGTTGCCCTGGCGCAACCATTCGCGCCAGGCGGCCTGCTGCTGCGGTTCTGGGAGGGCAGGATCGGGCTCGAAATGGATGGCGCGGAAGCTGGCGGCGGGATGGAGACGATCAGGGTGATGCCTAGCGGAATTCACCAGGTTGAGAATCTGCAAACCTGGCGCTGGCTTGAGGTGCTGACCCAACTTCAGCGAGGGGTCCGTGCTTAGCCATTCCTCAACGTGGGGGTTCAGCTGGAGCGATTCTCGAACCGCCAGCAGCTGCGGTTCATCAATCTTCAGCGGTGGGCTTGGTGATCCTTGGGCCAGGCAGAACTGCTGAGCCATGCCCTGCCAGAGAGCTTCTGAGGGGTTGGCCAGGTAGGCCATCAGCATCTGCAAGCTGCTGGCCAGCTGGGCTTCCCGGGGCATCAAGACCACTGGCCTGTGGGGCGGATCCAGGAGCGACTGGGGCCACCAGCGGTCGCTGAAGGACTCCGGCTTGCTGGCAAAGGCGGGCACCAGGCCCAGCATCAATCCATTGGGCTCCAGGGGTTTCTGGGCTGTGGGGGTGGCCTCCACCACGTCGTCCCAGCTAAGGGCCCAGAACAGGTAGCGCCCGCTGCGCTGCAACGCCATGCGTTGCTCGGCATCGGTGGCGAGGCGACCGCGATGGAACTCCCAGCCATCGGTGTAGAGGGCGATTGGTTTGCCGCCGGCGGTTGGCGTCAGGAGGAAATCGGGGCGGGAGAACACCGCCACACCTTCGCCAGGCCCGAGGCTGATCTGCTGCTCCACCTTCCAGCTCACCACGCTTGGGCTGCCATTGGGGCCCTGGCCGTTGCTGATGGTGAGCAGGTACCCCTTGTTGCCCTTGATGAAGTCGTCGCGCAGGGTCACGGATACGCCGGGTGGGGCGCCTTTGCCCTCGCGCAGTTTGTCGATGAAGCGAAGCTCCAACTCGCTTTCGGCGCGGGTGTTGAGCACCACCTCCGAAAGGCTGCGGTCGGAAGGTTGCAACTCCTCCCAACGGCGCTGAATCATCTGCAGTTGCTCGATGGCGCGGCGTTTGCTGATGCGCTGGCGATCGAACCGCTGCCGATACCTGAAGAGGCAGCGGTAACAGCCATCGGTGCAGGAGCAGGCCTGCAGGCTTTGCAGCGAGCGCTCGAACACCTCCCGCAGATCCTGGCCACCGGCCTCGATCAGCTGGCGCACGTAGCCGGTGCCGCCGGGTACCGAGTCGTAGAGATAGAGAAAGCTTTTGCGCTGCTGGCTGCCGGGTTGGGGTTCCTCGCCGAGGGCGGCCTGGAGATGGTCGACCTTGCCGCCGAAACGCTGGCGCAAGCCAAGTTGGAGAGCGCCGATGAAGGAGGGCTGGCCGGTCTCATCCCAGAAACTGGCCCCGGGCAGCAGGAAGCGCAGGGCCTCGGAACTGAACTCTCGGTACATGAACAGCAGCTGGCGCAGCTGGGCGTCGTCGGGTTTGTCGCGGTAGCGGCAACCCCAGGTGTGATTGCTGGCCTTGGCCGGGCCGCGCTGCACCTTGCCGCAGCTGCGGCAGAGCTCGAAGCCTTTCACCTTGAGGGATTTGCCGGCGATGGCATGGGTGGCGCCGACCATCGCCTGTTCGCCGAAGTTGATCTCCCGAAAGGTCGTTCGGGCCAGGTATTCAACGCCGAAGGGAAACTCCTCATCGGCGATCGCCAGGGAGATCTCGCGACGGCTGTGGTCCGGGAGGATGAGCAGTTCGCGGTGAAAGAAAAGCGGGTTGCGCTCGTCGCTGTCGTCGCCGATGCGGCTGCGGGCGTCTTCCGTGGTGGCCTGCACCTGGCGCAGGCGGGCCATCTCTTTGATCTGGCCGTGATCGGCGAAGCCGCTGTGGCCGCAGCGGGGGCATTCCCTGCGGCCGAAGTCGTCGTCGGTTTCCTGGCTGGCGTGGCTGCAGGAGGGGCAGAAGCGCCAGCGCTCGGGCTTGTTGAGGTTGGGGTCAACCTGATCGACCTTGACGCGGCGGCCCTGGGCATAGAACTGGCCATCGGGCACCAGCTCGCGGATGGCCACGTTGGCGGGGCGCTCGTAGCTGAGGGCGGGTAGGTCCTCACTGCGGGAGCCATCGCCACGGCTGCCCGAAGATGGCTGGCCGGGCAGTTTGCGCCAGAGCACGGATTTGAGCGTCACACCCGCCTCCGGGAAGGCGTAGTTGGGCAGGAAGCCCTCATCGGTGAGCATCGCCAGCAGGGGGCGGCCATCGAGATCCTTGCGCAGCTGGTTGTAGGCGAGCATCTCGCGATAGGTGGCGTCCTTGGCCTCCCGCTCGTCTGCGGTGAGGCTGTCGTCGGGCCGCTCACAGAGCTTGTTGTAACGCTCCCGCAGTTTGCGGGCCTCGGCACCGAGCCGCTTGCGTTCCGCCACCAGATCCCGCAGTCGGGCAAGTACCTCCTGGGCAAACGGAGCCTCAAAGGAGCTAGATCCGCCAGAGTCGGCCGGGGTGAGCAGGAAGGGGCGCAGGTCCTCCCGGCTGGCGGGTTGAAGCTCCTCGCCGAACAGGGAGAAGAAGCGCTCCAGCAGATCGGCCTGGTGGGCCTCCACCCAGCCCAGCCAGGTGTAAGGAAAACGCTCGGGAAGGGTGCCGGCGGCAGCCTGTTCCACCCCATCGAGCACCGGCTTGAGCTGGCGCGGTAACGCCAGGGAATCGAGGCCACCGGCCACCCAGCGATCAAGGCTGTAGGCGAGCAGCTGGCGGCGCAGGATGAAGGCGGCATCGAGATAGCAACCGGGCGGGTTCACCTGCCCCTGCAGCATCTCGCGCGGATCGGCAAAGAAGTAGAGGTCGTGGGTGGTTCCGGTGACAACGGTGCCCACCAGGGCGTTGCCATCGCGGCGGCCGGCGCGGCCGATGCGTTGCAGGTAGTTGGCGGGCTCCGGCGGTACGGAGGCGAGCAGCACGGTGGAGAGATCGCCGATGTTGATGCCCATCTCCAGGGTGGAGGTGGCCGACAGCAGGTTGGGATCGCTGCGGTATTCGCCACGGATGAACTGGGTTTCAAGCCGCTCGCGATCGGCCCGCTCCAGCAGGCCGGTGTGCTCGCGGGCGACGATGCGGTGCACCTCGCCGCGGCTGTAGAGGCGGCGGTAGAGGGGCAGACCCCAGTGGGACGAACCACCGCGGGGATCGGGGCGATAGTGGCCGGGGCAGTGGCGCACCTGGCAGGGCAGGCCATCCCAGAGGCTGAGTTGCTCGGTGAGCACGCTGTGGTGATCGCCGCACTGCTCGCAGCGCACGGGGTGGGCCTCACTGCTGATGGCGATGGCCGCCCGGGGAATGGCCCAGATGCGCTCGCCCCGCGCTCCATTGAACTGTTGCAGCATGCCGGCCTCGGTGAGGGCGTTCACCACGGCATTGAGCGCTTCTTTTTGGTGTTCGGCGTCCAGGTGCTGGGACTCCAGGGGCGCGGCCTGTGTGAGGGTGCGTTGCAGCCAGTGCTGGGCCCAAGTGGGCCGGCCGGAGTCGCGCACCAGCTGCTCGAAGCCGCCCTTGCCGCGGAAGCTGGTCAGAAAGATCGGGCGGCTGGAGAAACGTCCAAAGCCCTGAAGGTATTGGATCTGATTGAAGGGAAAGGTGTTGACGCCGCCGCTTTCGAGATAGTCGCTGACCTTGCCGGCGCGACCCACCAGTTCGGGCAGGGCGATCCCGCCCCGCTGGCGCAGATGCTGCAATAAACCCACCACGAACTGCAGCAGGGGCCCTAGCCGCAACCCCCGCAGGGGCTCGATTTCGTTTTGGAGCTGGCTGAGCAGGGACGGCAACAGTTTGCCGATGGCGGCCGGATCCACGGCGGCCGCCAGGGCGCCGGCCTGCTCGACCGAGGAGCCCAGGCGGGAGCGGTAGCCGAATTCGGAAGCCACCTCCCAGCGGAGCCGATCACGGATGAAGCGCATCAGCGTGGATTCGGAGTCCAGCGATGGAATGGGCTGCTGTTGCAGCACATCCCAATCCTTCAGCCATTCCAGATCGGTGGGGATGAAGGTGGCGGCAAAGTCCACCGGATTGGGGAATTGTTGTTGCCAATCGCGGATCAGCTGCTCCTGGAGCTGATCGAGCCGCAACGGGGGCCCCGCCAACCCATCGTGCTGTTGCACTGTGCGGGTGAGGGCGGTGCGGAAGGAGGTGCGATAGGAGCGGGCGCCGATGAAGCCGGCGCGGTGGGCGGCGTCCTGCACCGAATCGGAGAAGGCCAATACCCGTTTGTCGCCATTGAAAGCGGAGGCGTAGAGCGAGGCGCTCCAGGTGCTGGTGAGATTGGCGGCCGAAGAACCGATCAGAAGCAGGCTCTGGGTGGCGTTGCAGTAGGGACAGTCGCGGCTGGTGCGGGGATGGTTGTTGGCGTCGACGATGCGGCAGTCGGGGATGTCGACCGGCAACAGCTCCTTGCTCTGGCAGGCGGGGCAAACGGGCTGGCCGGCGGCCGGCGTCGCTTCGGCGAGCTCCTTGAAGGAATGAAACGACAGACAACTGGCACAGAGCTGGTGGCTGCAGGGGTGGTCGGAGGATGGGCTGGTCTGGGGAAAGAGGTAGCGGAGCTCGGGGGCCGCGGAGAAGAAGGCCTTGTAGAAGGTCTGCAGGTTGGTGGCCCGGTCCAGCCGGTTGCTGCCGGAGTTGAGCACCGTTGAGGTCCAGGCGGTGGCGCCGCAATCGAGGCAATGGACCACGGGCAGATGGGGGCTGGTATCGCTGCCGGCGAGGTCGTCGGAGTGGCGCAGCTGGGGTTCGGCTTCCACGGAGGCCACCATCCGCTTGAGCTCCCGCAGCCAGAGCTGCACCCGCAGGTTGAGCCAGGGCACCACCACCTGCGTTCCATCGAGTTTGGTGGTGGTGCGGCGGGCATGGGCGATCAACGCCAGCAGGCTTTCGAGCAGCAGCACCCGGTAGGGGCGCGGATAGCGCTCCCCCAGGCCCAGCTGGCGGGAAAAACGCTCCAGCAACTGATCGATCGAGCAGGTGTCCGCCGCCTGGCGCACCAGGTTGTGCACCGCGGGCAGGGTGCCGAGCTGCCAGCCGAGGGCCAGGCGCCAGGCATCGTCATGGACATGGCCCTCTGGGGGAGGCGGCAGGGTGTCGCCCAGCCAGAGCGCGGCCTGGGCGACGAGGTAGGCGTCGGCGCTAGAGGCGTGTTCGGGATCGAGCTGGTCCTGCGCTTCCCTGGGCGGCAGGGGCAGGGAGAAGAGGCCGCCGTTGTCGGGGTCGCCGTAGCCGGTGTGGCCTGTGAAAAACTGCTCTGGGCTGAGCCGTTCTTCCACAATCAGCGCCGCAGGTTCAAAGCGACTGGCGAAGATCTGGCCGGCGTAGTCGAGCATCGCCTGGATCGACTCCGGACCGCCGAGGGTGGCGGAGGTGCCTACGCAGACCAGTTCGTCGCCGGGGCACTGGAGGCGATCGCGCAGGCGGCGGATCAGGCAGGCCAGATCGGTGCCCTGGGCGCCATCGAAGGTGTGGAACTCATCCACCACGAGGTAACGCAAGACGCTGGTGCCATCGGGGAGCCGACCGTTGTGCTGCCAGAGGCCCTGGACGTGGGGCTGGAGCAGCAGATAATCCAGTTGTTTGTAGTTGGTGAGCAGGATGTCGGGTGGGGCCTTCTGCAGGGCGTCCTTGTCGGTGATAACGCTGGTGGCCGACATTGCCGCCGTTTGGGAATCGTCTTCGGCGCCGATATAGAGGCCTGCGCGCAGGCCCGCCAGGGCCGGGGTGGTGTGGATCAGATCGGCGATGCGCCGGGCCTGGTCGGTGGCCAGAGCATTCATCGGGTAGATGAGGATCGCCTTGATGCCCCGGAGGCCCTGGGCGTGTTGCTGGCGGCAGTGCTCCAGAAGCGGTAGCAGGAAACACTCGGTTTTGCCCGAACCGGTACCGGTAGCCACCAGGGTGTTGCGGGGAGTGCCGGGCAACAGCCGATCGAAGGCCTGCTCCTGATGGCGGTAGGGAGGAAAGGGAAGGGGGATCTGGGGAAACCAGTCCCGCCGGGACCCCTGCTGGAACGGCAGCGCCACCGAGACATAGGGCCCCTTAAACAAGCGCTCGCGATCCGCCAGAAAGCGATCGATCAGCCCCTTGAACCCCGGCGTGGTGGGGTGAAAGGCGGTGCGGATGGCGTCGGCGGCAACCTGCTCCAGCTCGCTGGCGACAACGGAGGGGAGCATCAGAGTGGCCCCCTTTCCTGCTGAAAACAGGCCTCAAACCCCTTGATCTGTTCAGCGCGTTTGGGTTCCTTCAGTTTTGCCAGGTTCTGAAGCTTCCAGCGGATGGCCGGCAGCTCCTGCAGATGGCTAAACGGCATGCAGTCCCAGCGGGGTTGGTTCTGCACCAGAGAAAGCAGAAAGCTTCGGTGCTGGTCGGTGAGGGCGCGGGGTAGATCCTGCACCAGACGTTCACGGATCTGCTCCAGTGTGTCCAGGCTGATCTCTTCGCGGGTCATGCCATCGAACTGATTGGCGAATGTGGCCTCCAGGGGATGGAGACGGGGCTTCAGCACCTCATGCACCGGCCTGTTGTGGCCGGCCAGATAGGCCACGAAGCAATCCACGATCTCCGCAGTCAGGCCCGTGTCGTTGTAGAGAACATGAACATCAAAGAGATCGCGGGGATGCTGGCGATCCATGGCCGCAACGAGCTTGCTGCCATACAGCTCAGCGGTGGCGAGCAGGGGCAGGGTGACCCCCTGGGCAAACTCCTCCTCCGTGGCTGGTGAGAGTGGGCGTTGCTGCAGGGGGAGCAGGGTGCCGCGAAACACCTCATTCACCTCCACCTTCACTTCAGCCAGTGGGCCCAGAACCTTCAACATGCTTTCGTTGTTGGCGCTGTTTCTATGCAGCAGCACCTCATAGCCCATGGCCTCCAGCTTCTGGCTGATCTTCCGCAATTCACTGGAGATGGCTTGCAACGCGTTTGCTCGATCAAGCGTGTGGTCGGTGAACACCACATCGATGTCGATCGACAAGCGGGGCAGATCGTGCAGAAAAAGGTTGAGAGCCGTACCGCCTTTGATGGCGAAGTTGGGTGACTCGAACACCACCGGCGCGATGTCCAGTAACTGACGAACCGTGGCGGTGTATGCGTTGTTCATGGGGTCACACCAAGATCCAGCCGCTCACCCGTGCGGCCAACGGCCACCCACCGGCGGCCGCCACCGAGGCGGCGGCTGTGCTGCTGGGCCAACGCTGCCCAAGGCAACTCAAGGTCGCTGGCCAGGCGGGCAGCAAGGCGCACCACTTTGATGCGGTTGAGGTAGCCGAGGAGCTCATCCAGCAGCGGTAGTCGCAGGTTGCGCGTGCTCTCCACCAACTGGCGCACCTCCTCCAGGCCTTCGAAGCTGCCGGTTTCGCTGAGCAGCTCCAGCAGAGCCCGCTCAGGAGTGGACACGGGCAGTTCGGGATGGCCGCCGGCCAGGGGGGCCAGGCCCAGACCCGCCGGCAGCTCCTGGGCAAAGATGTGGGCCACGCGATAGCGCACACGCACGACGCCATCCAACCAAGCGGGAAGGCGCGCCGGCTGATCACCCCAGAGCACCACGGTTTCCCTGTAGGCCAGGTTGTGACGGACACCGCGCCAGGCCAGGGCGGTTTTACCGGCGACATGCAGGCCAGGCACCTGCGTCGCCAGGAAGGCCAGGCAGTCATCCCGCTGGAGGGTGTCGCCGGGAAGCCCGTAGGCACCACGGCCCAGCCGCAACAGCCAACCCGAACGCACCAGGGCAGAGGCCCGCTTGGCCGTGATGCCGTGGGCGGCCAGGATCTCCATCCTCAGGGGGGCACCGCGAGGAAGCTGGGCCAGGGCCTCCTTGAATGAAAAACGAGCGGTAGTTCTTTCCATAGATGAACTGTAGACGTATTTCCATTCAGCCTTCCATGCCGCTTGATGGCTGCGCGTAGGCTGCATCAATCATGCATTGATGCAGCCTACGCGCAGCCACTGTGCACTGAACTTGAGCCGCAGATCGCTCCATGAGTGAAGAAGAGCAGGTAGTTCACGCGGTGCCGTGAGGGATGGCATGGCGAGCCGCTGCCCCAGCTCGCTGGCAACAACGGAGGGGAGCAAATCAGCCACAAAACTGATTCCACAATAGGCGCCGGGACCGAGCAGCCAGCGGAATGGCCCTAATCCAAGACGGACAGAACGATTATGCATTCTCTGCATGATTCCGCCCCAGGGGATAATGGCTGGGCGATCAGTCGATCCTCCGTTCGAGCCCCATGCCCAATGCCAACCTTGCCCCTGACGGTGGCAGCTACGAACCGGAAGCGATCAAAGCGGCGATTCTGGCTGAACTGGCTGATTTAAAAGAAACCGTCAACTCCTTTGGATACCAGGCGATCAAGGATGGCTCGTGGTTTGCCAAGTTCATCCAGAGCTGTCTGAGCAGCTACGACCAGAGGGTGATGCAGCAGGGCGGAGCGGCCTATCTCCGCGCCAAATATCCAGGCCTACCCACCGATGCGATCGCCGGCAAGCTGTGCGAATTGGCCGAAACCTATGCGGCGGTGGCCGGTGGTGTCTCGGGTGCTGCGGCCAGTGCCGCCGTGCTTACGGCCGGGTTGGCGATCCCGGCGGCGATCAGCGGGGTGATGGCGGAAGTGCTTTACACGGTGCGGCTGCAGTTGCGCCTGGCCTACGACCTGCATCTGGTGTACGGCGTCCCCCTGGATGCCAACGATCCTGAGGAACTCACCCGGCTGTTTGGGGTGGTCTATGGCGTCAAGGCAGCTGAGCTGGGCGGCCTGGGGATCAAGGCCTACGGGCCGGAGGTAGCGCGGGCCCAGCTGTTTCGTCTGATCCATGGCAACACCCCCATGATCCAGGCGGCGGCGAGTCAAGTGCTGGGACCCCGAATCGCCAAGCAGATCACCCAGAAGGCGATCATCAAGACCGCGGTGCCCATCGTGGGTACGGCCATCTCCGCAGGATGGAATTACACCACCACGCGGATGATGGCCACCCGGGTACGCCATGGCGTCCGGGTATCCGCGGCGCTGCGGCAAGAAACCCAGCGCCTGCAGGGTCAGATCGGCCGCAATGAACAGGCCGAGGTGGCCGTGTTGGAAGGGTTGATGGCCCTGGCGCTGGCCGATAAGACATTTGACGACAAGGAACGGGAGGTGTATCTCACCTTCCTCAAGCAGCTGGCCCTGCCTGAGGAGGAGGTGCTGCGACTGGCCGAGCAGGTGGATGCGGATCTTGATGGGGTCTGTGCAGGCCTGGGATCGATCCAGGAGGCAGCGAACCGGGAAGCGGTGGCGCGTTGTTTTTGCCTGATCGTGGCGGCGGATGGGGAACTCCAGGCCGCGGAGCAGCAAGTGTTGGGGCGGCTGCTGGAGGCCCTCGGCCAACAACACCTGCTGGAAGAGCTACCCGCCCTGGCGAAGCGTTTCCGCCGGGAGGATGGCGCGGTGGATCAGGCCCTGTTCGCGGTCGGGGATGGGGCTAATTGGGCTGGAGCCAAGGTGGGCGAGGCGATGGGCTGGGCCGGCAAGCTCTTCCAAAAGAACAAATCAGCCGATGCCGAGGTCCCACAAGTGGAGTTCAAAGCGTCCGTCAAGGAAAAAACCAATGCCATGATTCTGGCGGCGATGGAGACTCTGACCCAGCGGTTTGCCGCTGGTGAAGTCAGCCAGGCGGACTTCAAGAACCAGTTCGCGGTGTTGACGGAGCAGCTGAAAGGATGAAGGACCAACCCACTGGCAAGGCAATACTGACCCCTCAGACCGCCCTACCCTGGAGAGATGGCCATCCCAGCCCCCCCCATCAATGCCGACCTGGAGGCGGTGACAGCGGCCTTGGCCAGGGTGGAACCCAGACCAGGGCGTGTGCTGCTGTTTGGCTCCCGGGCGCGGGGGGATGCACGGCCCGATTCGGACATCGATCTGCTGGTGGTGATGCCCCAGCCCACGCTCAGCCCGCAGGAACGGCAACATGCGTTGCGTTCGCTGCGGGCGGCGCTGCGCCCCCTGCCGCTGTCGGTGGGCGTAGATCTGGTGGTGGTGGGAGAAGAAGACGCCCAGCGACTGGCGGGCTCCCGCTGGCATGTGGTGGCGCGGGCCCTGCGCGAGGGGAAGGAGCTGGATGTCGCCGGCTGAGGATGCGCTGCTGTTGTTGCGGCTGGCCGAGAGGCACCTGGGCAGCCTGAGGGGAACCCTGGATCCCGGTGCGTTTGCTGATGAGGACTGGGGTTTTCTGGCACAACAGACCCTGGAGAAGCTGCTCAAGGCGTTGCTGGTGCTCCACAACCTGGAACCTCCCCGCAGCCACTCGCTACAACGCCTGCTGCAAGAGCTCGCGAGCTGTGGCTTCACGCTGGGTGTGGCTCCAGAACTGCTGGAGCTCGATGACTTCGCCGTGCTGGCCCGCTATGACGCCGAGCCCACACCCTTGCCAGCTGAGCGACGGAAGTTGCTAAAGAAGCTGGAGGAATTCCACGCGGAGGTGCGGCAGCAGCTGAGCTGAATCCTCCGGCTGAGGCAAGCCAGACCGAACGAACGCCACCTTGAGCAACCGCTCGCGGTCGGTTAGGTAGAGATCGATCAGCCGCTTGAGGCCCGGCATGGTGGGGTGGAAGACGTTGAGGATGGTGTCGCCAGCGCTCTGCTCCAGCTCACTGGCTATAACGGAGGGGAGCCTGGTCAAGCAGGAGTTGAACCAAGAACCCTCGCAAAGCCCGGTCCAGCACCTCGAAGCTGTGCCTTGGTTGCTCGCGGTAGCCTCCTAGGCTTCTTCAAGGTGCATCAGCCCAACAGCCGTGCCTCTTAGCGATGCCGAATTTGATGCCATCCTTACGGATTGCACGAAGTTGATCGAAGGAGACATCGTGTGGCAAGAAGATGAGGATCATTCCCCAAGCCTTGAGTTCAAAGTAGAGATTGCCACGGCTGGAGGATGGCCTCTCTTTATGAAGGGTACTTACAACCCACTTGTGCCAGCAATATCCTATGCTCTGATATCAAAGACATCGGGTCGGATTTACGCCCTTGGCCTCGGAAAGGGCCATAAAAATCCTGATGGCGGGAGAGTTGGAGACACCCATAAACATCGATGGTCCGAAGAGTTTAAAGACAAAAAGGCTTATGAACCTGGAGACATCACCGCAACACCTGACAATCCAATACAAGCTTGGCAGGAATTTTGCCAAGAAGCTACGATCCAGCACAACGGTCGAATGCATCCACCACCCCCAGTTCAAGGAGATCTGTTCTTATGAGCACCTCGCATGACAACACCGCAAGTGCAGTGTGCACTGCCATCAGAAGTGGCTTAGGGCCAATGTTCGAATGCTCTGTGAATGGCGATTTCGTTCGCGTACGAACGCCTTACTTGTATCCTGATGGAGATTTGATTGATCTTTTCCTCAAGAGTGCCCATGAAGGCGTTACAACTGTTTCCGACTTGGGAGAAACCGTTCGTTGGTTGAACTCCAACACGCTTTCAGCCAAGCGATCTCCGAAGCAAGCAGGCTTGATCAGCGATATTTCACAAACCCATGGTGTTGAATTCTTCAGGGGCATGCTGAAGGCACGCTCCAATGAGCCTGCTGAGTTGGCCGATGCGGTCACGCGTGTGAGTCAGGCAGCAGTGCGCGTTTCTGATCTCATTTTTACATCAAGGCTGCGATCAGTCGAATCTGTCAGTGATGAAGTGGCAGATTTTCTTCAGGAGCTACATTTGCCCTTTGAGCGGAACAAAAGATTGATCGGCCGATCGGGCAAGAACTGGAAGATTGATTTTCAGGTAAGCGGACCACAAAGGAGTTCCTTGATTTCCGTCCTTTCCTCCGGGAGTCGCTCTGCGGCTCAGCAAATTACCAAAAGTGTCGTCGCCTCTTGGTATGACCTCAGTCAATACAGAGCCTCACCTGAGCCTCTATTTTTCATCTCCTTGATCGATGACACTGCGGATGTATGGTCTGATGAAGATTTTAACCTCGTTGAATCGATTTCAGACGTTGCAAGATGGTCTGTGCCGGAAACCCTCACTCAGCTTCTAACTACATGATCGCTTGAGATGGATATTCTTAAGGAATGAAATACCAAGCCCTCTCCAAGATCTCGCTTAAGAGTCATCCTGAGCTCAACGAGCGCTGGGTGCAGGAGCGCATTGCCGAGAGCCCCCAGATGCTTGGATTGGGAGATGTAGTGCTCAAGGACAAGGAGCGGATCCAACCTAGAGCTGGCCGACTTGATCTGCTTCTTCAGGATGCCGAGGCGAACCACCGATACGAAGTGGAAATACAGCTCGGCAAGACAGATGAGTCCCATATTATCCGTACGATCGAATACTGGGATATCGAGCGCAAACGCTATCCCCAGTATGAGCACACGGCGGTGATCGTCGCAGAAGAGATCACAGCCCGCTTCCTCAATATGATTTCTTTGTTCAACGGGACTATCCCACTGATGGCAATCCAGATGAGCGCTGTGGAACTGGGCGATGCTGTTTCGCTTCTGTTTACCACCGTGCTGGATGAAGCCCGTTTTGGCCTTGTTGACGAAGACGAAGAGGTGCAAGAGTTTACGGATCGCGCTTACTGGGAAGCCAGGGGTTTAAAGGCAACTGTGAAGATGGCCGATGAAGTTTTGAAGTTGGTGGCTGAATTCGCTCCAGGTCTGGAGCTTAAGTACAACAAGTTCTATATTGGCCTTGCCACGAATGGGATTCCCAATAACTTTCTGATCTTTCGGCCTCAGAAATCTACACTACGTTTCGAGGTTCGTCTGCCACCTTCTCCTGAAACCGAGGCGATGCTTGAAACCGGAGGGCTGGATGTGATGGACTATGATAAGAAGTGGGGACGCTATCGCTTGAGGCTCAACAAAGGAGAAGTAGCCAAGTTTACTGAGGTCTTAAGCGCTCTGTCTCAACAAGCTTTTGCCGGGGCAGGCAAGGGGGTCAACTGATTCCATACGCAATCCATCAGCTATCAATCGTGCAATGAACCCTAGATCATCCCTTGCCGCAGGCGCGGTAGCTCTATCTTTAATTATCCCGAGCGTCATTGCGGCCAAAGTGCCATCCTATGCTCAAGGCATAGAATCAGGCTGGCATGGCAATATTGCCTCGTCCATTCAAAATACTCTCGCCAATCAGAGCCGGCTACAAGGGTTGCACATTAATGACTTACATCTCTATCCAGGCGTTTCAATCGATCATATTCGTGGAAAACTGGGGCCCGACAATGAGAGATTCAAAGTGGATGGGAGTGTTATCTACATATGGAATATTGCGAACAAGATTAGGCTGGCTGGCGAATTTGATGAAATCGGATCACTGCTGTCAGTAACTATCTCGGTTGCCGGCGCATGGGATGACCGAGCTTATGCAGTGATGGGAGACTCGTTCATAAGACCGGCAAAAGATTCAATAAGAGACATTCAGCACCTTTTCCCGTATGGCTGCCTTGAGAAAAAGTGGGGAGCAGAAAACATGGAATTCCAACGCTTTCTCGTTCAGGGAGGGCCAGAAGGTACTTGGGCGTATGGATTCAGCTCAGATCTTGAAATTGGTGGAGAAAGCGGAGGCAAAGATTTAACCAGGGTGCCCATCTCGAGTATCGAACTATTATATGTGGACAAGCTCAATGCTCAGGATCCGCGCCGAGGCTGCTCATTTTGGTAGATAAACCTGCCTTGGGCCTATCAGATGCAGCAGGATGAGCATCTACCTGGCGACTTCTGGTAGGCCCTGGATTGACTGTGGTCATGGCTTGTTGCTTACCCCCTTTAAAAAACTCCCAAACCACCCGATAATCCCCCACCCGATCACACCGATCAAACGGCGCCTCATAGGTAATGATCCGCTCCACCGGCCCCCCAGGCAGCGTGTCATCAATGATCGTGCGGGAAACACTGCCGGTAGTCATGGCAGCGATGTCTTCCCAGCCGGTGGTCTTGTTGGCGCCACGGCCTGAGCCCTTGCGGGGGAAGCCGACGCCGGTGAGGCCCTTGCTGCCGGTCAAGACGATGCGACCGTTGCGGTCGGCCAGAAAGCGATCGATCAGCTCCCTGAATCTCGGCGTGGTGGGGTGGAATGTGGTATTGATTGCATCTGCTGCGACATGCTCCAGCTCGCTGGCAATAACTGAGGGTGCATGGAAGAGCGTAGAATCGTCTTCAATAATTAAGTAGAACAACAAAGCAGAATACAAGATATATGAATCTAGGCCTGAAGCGGAACTATTGTGTGCAGCTGGCTTGCCTCGGAAGCATAACGGAACAACATCAACCTGGTTCACTCTTAAGGGCACCTCGAATAATCAAAATTTCAGGCTATAACTGCGTGGAATGGACTATAGTCAGGTTTCACATATTCGCGTGAGCCGTGGGACAGAGAGGCTTCTGGGACGAACAGCGCAGAGT
>Ga0114960_10001349_pt1 | contig 19712 bp, 17 predicted proteins | sample C_130625_MF_Meta_FD_92637 | JGI IMG/M metagenome (GOLD analysis project Ga0114960, IMG submission 92637) | Freshwater microbial communities from Lake Croche, Canada to study carbon cycling - C_130625_MF_MetaG | ecosystem: Environmental > Aquatic > Freshwater > Lake | place: Lake Croche, Canada... | reverse complement strand
AGGCAGAGGAGGCAGAGGAGGCAGAGGAGGCAGAGGAGGCAGAGGAGGCAGAGGAGGCCTCCCCTGTGGAACAAGCGCCTTCAGCCGTAGGCGTTGCACCGCTTGTCGAGTCTGAACCAGCCGTTCTAGGCAGTGCCGCCGCTCAGGCCGAACCAGCTTCGGCCAAAGACCGAAATACACCTGAAAACGGCACTGAAAAACCCGAAGAGACAATGGCCAATGAATCTTTGGGCGTCTCTGCGGTTGATGTTTTGGCTGTGCCCGTTGCGCCCACCGACTTGCCTCTATCACCCCCAATCTTGGCTGCTGCTGAAGCGGTCAAGCCACTTGCACTTGTCACTCCTGACCCCATGGGCGGGGCTCCTGGACATCCCTCGGTTGTCAAGCCAGAATCGCGATCGACCGAATGGGGGCAACAATCGCCACACAGCCCAGATAAACCATCGCTGCCCAGCGACCCCAAAAATCCAATTTCAGGTCGATTGGCGCCTCCCAAGGAGCATCGGGCGGACGCCCCCATCCCACCCAAGCAAGCCCCAATGCCGCGTCAGCTCATGAGGGCTTTTGATCAACCCAAGCGTTCATTCTGGGAAAAACTAAAACAGTTTTTACGACTTTGATTTTTAAATCATGGCTATTTGGTTTTTTTACCCTATTTTGTAATTAATATTGTTTAGTGGTGTCGAATAAATCGTTAATTTTGATTTTGTAAAAGCTTTAATTATTTTTTAAGAAAATCAAGTAAATCATTGTAATGTCCGTAAATCTCCCTTAAACTGCTAGCACAACCGTGGTATGCGTCAACGTTTGCTGACATGCCTGGGATGTTGGCCTGGGGTCGACATTTTTTCCTGGTCAGGTTTTCCTTAGCACTTTTCATGAGGTTCATAAATGTCTGATAGTTTGCAGAAATGGGTGGGTCGCAATCGTCCTCCGCGGGTACAAATTACCTATGACGTCGAAATTGGCAATGCGTTTGAGAAAAAGGAATTGCCCCTGGTCGTTGGACTGATGGCAGACCTCTCAGGCCAGCCAGAGAATCCGTTGCCAAAGTTCAAAGAGCGTCGGTTCGTTGAAATTGATCGCGACAATTTCAATGATGTGATGACCAAAATTGCGCCTCGATTGGACATTTCTGTCCCAGATACCCTCAAGGGTGAGGGCAATTTAAAGGTTGAACTTCATTTCAATCAGATCGACCAATTTGAGCCCGAGTCCATTGTGAATCAGATCCCCCGTCTGGCTCGTTTGCTGGAGGCCCGTCAACAGCTGCGTGATCTGTTGGGCAAACTCGACGGCAATGACGAGTTGGACGCGTTGCTTGAAAACATTCTTCAAAACACCGAAGACCTCAAGCAGTTGAAAGGCTCCACCGAAGCGACGGATGGTGAAGCCGCCGAAGCCACGGCTTGACCCGCAGCCAAATAACCCCTTCAATGGTTTTAGAAAACGGAATGAACAATGGCTACTAAAAAATCTTCTTCAGACGTCGGTGCCGATGCGGTTAAAAACGATGAATTGAGCCTCTTGGACCGAATCATCCAAGAAGGAAAAATGGCGGCAGAGCCTTCGCAAAGCGTGTATGCCAAGAAACTTCTGGGTCAATTTGCCACCCAAATCCTTGATGAAGGCATGAAAAGTGCGCCCGATAAAGGCGTGGTTGCGATGATCAATGAGCGCATTGCTGAGATCGATCAAATTTTGACCGATCAACTCAATGCCATCATGCATCACCCTGACTTTCAAGCGCTTGAGTCTTCATGGGTTGGCTTGCGTGACATGGTTTTTGGCACTGAAACCAGCACCACTTTGAAGCTGCGTTTGATGAATGTCACCAAAAAAGAGTTGCTCAAAGACTTGGAGACGGCTGTTGACCATGACATGAGCGTTTTGTTCAAGAAGGTGTACGAAGAAGAGTACGGTACCTTCGGCGGCAATCCTTACTCTCTGTTGATTGGCGACTACTATTTTGGCCGCCACCCCCAAGACATGGCTTTGTTGCAGCGCATCTCCAAGGTGGCCGCTGCTGCGCACACGCCCTTCATCACGGCTGTCGCGCCGACCATGTTCGATATGACTTCGTTCACCGATCTGGGCGTACCGCGTGACCTGTCGAAAATCTTTGAGAGTGCTGAGCTGACCACCTGGCGCAGTTTCCGCGACTCAGAAGATTCGCGTTATGTTTCCATGGTCTTGCCGCGTTATGCCGCTCGCTTGCCCTATGGCGCCAAGACAAAACCGGTAGACAGCTTCAACTTCGAAGAAGATGTCGACGGTCGCGACCACTCCAAATACCTTTGGGGCAACTCGTGCTATCAGTTGGGCTTGCGCATCACCGATGCATTTGCAAAATACAACTGGACCACGGCGATTCGAGGCGTGGAAGGCGGCGGCAAGGTTTCCGGCCTGACGGCACACACCTTCAAGACGGATGATGGCGATGTCGTGCTCAAGTGCCCGACGGAAGTGACCATCACAGATCGACGCGAGAAAGAGCTCAATGATCTGGGCTTCATTTCCATCGTCAATTCCAAAGGCTCTGACTTTGCCGCATTCTTCGGTGGCCAGACCACCAATAAGCCCCGCGTTTATAACCTTGACACAGCCAATGCCAATGCGGCCTTGTCGTCAAGATTGCCCTACGTGTTGGCTGCTTCGCGCTTTGCCCATTACCTCAAGGTGATCATGCGCGACAAAATCGGCAGCTTCCAGACCAAGGATTCTGTGGAGAGCTACCTCAACACTTGGTTGTCCCAGTATGTTTTGCTCGATGCCAACGCGACGCAGGGAGAAAAAGCCCGTTTCCCCTTGGCCGAAGGCCGGGTGGATGTGGTTGAGGTGCCAGGCCGCCCTGGTGCCTATCAAGCCACGGTGTTTTTGCGCCCCCACTTTCAGATGGAAGAGTTGACCACATCCATTCGATTGGTCGCCGAGTTGCCAGCCTCTGCTGCTTGATTTGGATTCCAAACCCGCTTTGCGGGTTTGCCCTTTTTTAATTTGGAGATTTAAATGTCTGACGTTTTGATTTTATGCATTGACAGCATTCCTGGTAATTCCACCATCACTGGTTATGCCGACAAAATTGTTGTCAGCTCTTTCTCGCACAGTGCCTCTATTCCATTGCAGCAAGACAGTGCAAAAACCGAGCGAACCGCGGGTCGCCCGATCCTGTCTGAGTTGAATTTCACCAAAATGTCTGACTTGTCGACCACCGCTTTGTACAAGGCATGTACCCAAGGCAGCAAACTGGGCACCATCAAATTGAATGTGGGTCGCGTTGAAAATGGCGCCTACATGAACTTTTTCACGTACACCATGACCAATGGGATGATTTCCAACATCAGCACATCGGGTGGTGGTGGCATTCCCTCGGACTCTTTCTCGATCAATTTCACCAAAATCCAGTGTGACTACACCCAACAGAAGAGCGATTCCACGCAAAAAGGAACCGCCACCTGGAACTGGAATCTGGAAACCATGAAATCTGACTGATCCTCGCGGCAAATGGGGTGGTTTTGCGGGTTGTTCATTTGTTTAAAAATTTTTTGAAATGTCGACTCGCACCGCCCCATCTTCTATTGCCCCATTATTTGACCGACTTTGCGGTGTTGACTTTACGATTGGCAATGGTATTCATTTGGATGCCAAGGGATTTCAGTCCTCGTTGCTTTTGGACTTGTTCCGGTTGCTCAACACCAGATGTGATTTAACGATTGAAGAATTTTTAAACTGCCAAGCCCATGTGATGAACTATGGTTTGCCAGCCACCAACACCTTATCGCCCAACTCCAAAACAGATTTGCTCAAGATGGAGCAACTGGTTCAGCATGTGATCAAACTTTTTGAGCCCCGGCTCAAACAAGTGCGTGTCAAGGCCCAGGCCAACCCTTTGGATATCAAGTCGGTGATGGTGGAAATTCAGGCAGCAGTGGTATTTGGCGAACAAATTTTGAGATTTGCGCCTTCCTTTCACCTTCATCCAGGGCAGGTGGAGTTGGTTGTACAGCCTGAAGCTGTTTAAAGAAATGGCTTATCCATGGTGAACCTTCAAGACGATTTGGTTGACTATTACCGACGGGAAATGTCATACCTGCGTGAGAGTGGTGATCATTTCGCGCAACGCTATCCGAAAGTTGCGCAGCGCTTGTCTTTCAATGGTTCAGAGTCCAAAGATCCACACACAGAAAGACTCTTAGAGTCTTTTGCTTTTTTAACAGCCCGTGTTCAGCGTGAAATAGATCGTGAATTTCCAATGGCTGCCATGGCAGTATTGGAGAATATCTGCCCCAATTTGACCCAGCCCTCACCATCGATGAGCGTGGTACATATGCGGCTCGATGCCACACAGGGAAAAGTCATGGCGGGCTTGAAAGTGCCTCGCGAAACCATGCTTCAAGCAACCGCATCGTCTGGCCATACCTGTCGTTTCCAGACAACCTGGGACACAGAGCTATGGCCTTTGAGCATCGTGGAGACAGCCCTGGAGGACAATCGAATACTCTGCTTGAATTTTGCAACCCATGCTGGTGTGGATGTTGCCGAACTCAAACTGGACTCTCTGCGCTTGCACCTCAGTGGTGACTTCATGACCACCATGCCTTTGCACGATCTGCTGGCGTCCAATCTCGAGCGCATTGAAATTGCAGATCCAAAAGGCAGGCTTTTGGCACACATTCCTCTGAAACAATGGGTCGAAGTCGGGTATGGACCAGAGGATCAGGTCTTGCCATCCATTGGAAATATTCATCCAGCCTACAACCTGCTGCAGGAGTATTTTTCCTTTCCTGCCAAGTTTTTATTTTTTGACCTCAAGGGGTTGGCTGGACGCTTGGGTCAGGGCAATGGATTCACCATCAAATTTGCCTTTAAATCCGCAGTCAAAGTGCTGGCCTCGGTCAATAAAAATACATTCAAGATGGGCTGTGTGCCCATCATCAATTTATTTCCAAAAACCAGCGAGCCCATCACCTTTGAACGGCGCGATCACGAGTATTTATTGGTACCAGATCACCACAAAGAAACGTCACACGAAATACACTCCATTGAAGCGGTGATTGCCTCTGACCCTGAAGCAGAACAACCACAGATGGTTGCCAACTTATTCGCTGCTGAGCGTTTCATGGATGGGGGCCAGGAGATGTACTGGACTTCGCGCCGAGAGCAGTCCTTGAGGCCGGGCATGAGCGGTTCAGATGTTTTCATCAGCTTCGTGGACCGGACCAACATCAGTAAAACGCCTTCTCAGCCAGTTTTGTTTGCAAAGCTGCTGTGTACCAATCGAAAGATGGCCGAATTGGTGCCTTCAGGCGCCCGCTTGATAGGAGAGTCCATCTCCTCCAGTGTTCAGGTGAGCAATCTGTACGAACCGGTGTCTCAACGTGAGGCCATGAGCTCTTCAAAATCTGTTTTTTCATTGATAGAAATCCTCAGGCTGAATCATCACTCTTTGATTGACGACGCAAGTGGGGCGGAAAAATTACGGCAGTTGCTTTTCTTGTTTGCGGGTGAAGCGGCAAAAAATCAAAGTCAGGTCAGAGGCATCAAGTCGCTGCGCGCAAAACCTTCAATTGCCAGAATTGGTCGTGAAACCTGGCGCGGCCACTGTGTTGGCAATGACATTTGGTTGGATATGGACGAAGAGGCATTTGTGGGTGGCTCTGCGCTTATTTTTGCTGGCGTACTGGCTCGATTTTTTGCTCTATATACCACTGCCAATTCCTACACCCGATTGGGATTGATGCGCAATGGTGAAGTGCGTCGCCTATGGTCACCCATGGCAGGTTGGCAATGTCTGATTTGATCACCCAACTCAAGCAAGACCCTTTTCAATTTGGTCTTTTTCAAGCCGCCAGTTTGCTGGAGCGCATTGCACTGGGGCGGGGAGAGACTGCATATTGGGGGCCCAGTGACCACCCGGTCCGTTTTAAGTCTGACATCACACTGGGCTTTCCTGCCGGAGATATTCAGTCCATCCGACCTGATGAATCTGGTTCCTACCAGGTATATACCTCTTTGATGTGCTTGGCTGGTTCGCGCGGACCCCTGCCACTGGTTTTCACCGAAATGCTTTTGACCAGTCGCCGCAATAAAGACCATGCGCCGGTTGACTTTATGGATGTGTTCAACCATCGGTTGTTGCATCTTTTGTTCCAAGCCAAGCAGAAGTATCACCTTTCGCTGGGCGCACGCCACTTGGCCGATATGCCCGTGTTGCGTTTTGTCGATGCATCGGCCAGCTTGGGATTCAGAGAAAAAAAAGACCTTGGTGAGGAGGCTATTTGGCGCAAGCATGCCGCTTTGATGGGGTCGGCTCCAAGGTCCACGAGTTCATTGCTGGCCATGCTTCATGATCGATTGGGCATTCGCTTTGAATCGCAACAATTTTTTGGAGAATGGCTTCACCTTGACCCTTCAGGGCAGGCCATGTTGGGCAGGGGTGCAAAACATAGATCTGCCGCTCAGCTGGGGGTCAATGCCACATTGGGCGTCAGGGCATGGCACCAGGGTGCTGCCATATTGCTGCAGGCCAGAAATCTCACACCACAGGTGTATCAAAAACTATTGCCTGGCGAAAGCTTCCATCGCAAACTCAAATGGCTGGTCAAGCAGCATCAATCTTCAAGTTACCGCGTCTGTTTGCAAATACACCTCAAGGATCGACAGTTCAAACCTGCTGGGTTGGGTGCGCTGGGGCTCCGTTTGGGATTGACCGCTTGGCTAACCCATCCCTCATCAGCACTTGAAAAGAATGCGGCTGTGCCGCGTGCTTTGAGTCCCAGTCGCTTTTGGTTGGCAGACAAGTCAACAGACGCCAACGGCATCAAAGCTTGATGCCCCAACCATTTCAGATGCGCCATGAAAATTGACCTCAGAACTTTACTGACCAAACTCAATCCCACATGCAAACAAGCCATCCGATTGGCTGCAGAGTTGTGTGGTGGGCAATCCCATTTCAGTGTCGAGTTGGAGCATTTCCTTTTTAAATTGATGGAAGGTAAAGCCCCTGACATAGAAATGATCCTAGAGAACTTTGATATTGATCATGGCAAGATCATGGCCCAATTGCAGCAACGCTTGGACCAGCTCAAGCGCGGCAACAAGGGAACGCCAGCGATGTCTGGCGTTTTTGCCCCGTTGTTTCAAGAGGCTTGGTTGTCGAGTTCTGTGTTGCTCGGTCAACAGCAAGTTCGCTCGGGAACGGTTTTGTTGGCCTTGTTGGAAGAAGATGCGGTCAGGGGCGTGACATTTGAGGTGGCGCCCTTGCTGTTGGAAATACCCAGAGATCAGTTGCGCATTCGTTTGGCTGAATTGCTCAAGGATTCCAGTGAAGACGCTGGACAAGCCACGGGTGAGCTCATGGCTGGTGCAGAGGCATCAGCGGGCACACCAGCGATGGCCAAGATGCCCAGCCTCACGCAGACTGGAAACTCCAAGACACCCAACTTAGATCAGTTCACGATCGATTTGACGGCATTGGCCCGGCAGGGAAAGATTGACCCCGTGCGGGGACGCGATGCTGAAATCAGGCAAATCATTGACATTCTTTTGCGCCGGCGGCAAAACAATCCCATATTGACGGGTGAAGCAGGCGTTGGAAAAACCGCCGTTGTTGAAGGCTTTGCGCAGCGGGTGGTGCAAAAAGCCGTACCGCCCAATTTGCAACAAGTGGTCGTTCGCACGCTCGATTTGGGGTTGCTCCAAGCGGGGGCCGGCATCAAAGGTGAGTTTGAAAACCGTTTGAAGTCGGTGATTGCTGAGGTCAAGGCTTCAGCTGTACCCGTGATTCTTTTCATCGACGAGGCCCATCAGTTGATTGGCGCTGGGGGAGCCGAGGGCCAGGGGGACGCAGCCAATTTGCTCAAACCCGCTTTGGCCAGGGGCGAGTTAAGGACCATTGCGGCCACCACTTGGGCAGAATACAAAAAATATGTGGAACGCGATCCTGCCCTGGCCCGTCGATTCCAAGTGGTCAAGGTGGAGGAGCCTGCACCTGACTCAGCGATGGACATGCTTCGTGGCGTTGTGCCCACTTTGGAAAAGCACCACGCGGTAGAAATTTTGGACGAAGCGGTCAAAGATGCTGTGCGCCTGTCACATCGTTACATCACCGGCAGGCAGTTGCCAGATAAAGCGATCAGCGTATTGGACACAGCCTGCGCCAGGGTATCCGTGGGTCAAGCGGGAAAGCCTCAGGTGATTGAGGAGGTTGAGCAAAGAATTGCCAATTGCGAGGCCCAATTGCGCCTGATTCAGCATGGTGTCGCAACAGGGTTGGATCGCCGCGGTGAAATCAAGCCCCTGCAAGATGAGCTCTTTTTGCTGAAAAACAAGCACGCACATTTGAGTGAAAAACTATCGCACGAAAGACATGCGGTCAATGAAATTCTCGCCTTGCGCCGTTTGATTGCCACAGAAGGTGCTGACACTGAGGGTTCAGAAAGTGAAGACAGTGTCAGTCATACCGAGCAACTCAAACGTTTGGAAAAAGGCCTAGAGGCGATTCAAGATGATGAACCCATGGTGCCTGTTTGCGTGGACTCGCGCACGGTGGCCGAAGTGATATCGGGTTGGACGGGAATTCCCGTGGGAAAGATGATGGCCGATGAAATACACACTGTTTTGCACCTGAAGGACAGGTTGTCTGAGCGAGTGGTGGGGCAAGGTGAAGCTTTGGATGCGATTGCCAGGCGTGTCAGAACTTTCAGGGCTGATTTGGATGACCCTGGCAAACCGGTGGGTGTGTTCATGTTGGTCGGACCCAGTGGTGTTGGAAAGACCGAAACCGCATTCGCCCTTGCCGACATGCTTTATGGCGGTGAGCGAAACATGATCACCATCAACATGTCTGAGTTCCAGGAACCGCATTCAGTGTCCAGCCTGAAAGGTGCACCCCCGGGCTATGTGGGTTATGGCAAGGGCGGCGTTTTGACGGAGGCAGTCAGGCGCCGACCTTACAGTGTTGTTTTGTTGGACGAAATGGAGAAAGCCCATCCCGATGTGCTGGAGGTGTTCTTTCAGGTCTTTGACAAGGGATCAATGGAGGATGGCGAGGGCGTCACCATCGATTTCAAAAACACCTTGATTTTGCTCACTTCAAATGCAGCCCAAGACGTGATCACCAACGCCTGCCGTGGGGGGCTTAGGCCCACCATGACCGAGTTGACTGAGAAGCTGCGCCCCGCTTTGCTCAAGGAATTCAGCCCAGCTTTTCTGGGGCGCATGGTCCTGGTGCCTTACTTCCCACTGGGCGATGAACAAATTTCCAACATCGTGAAGCTCAAACTTCAAAAATTGGTTGAGCGGTTTGCAAACAATCACCACGCCAAATTAACTTGGGACAGTGGGGTGATCAGTTTAATCACCCAGCGCTGCACCGAAGTTGACAGCGGTGCCCGAAATATTGATTTCATACTCACCCAATCCGTCTTGCCTGAACTTTCGTCATTGGTCTTGGAGCGCATGTCAACTGCGACACCGTTCAGTGCTGTGCATATCAAGGTCAATGGCATGGGTGAGTTCGACTACACATTTGCTGATAAACCCATGAGGGCCTCCGATTGAAAACGGATTTTGTTCAAGCCGGCGGTTTTTTAACCATTGACACCCCTTTTGGTGCCAATGATTTGCTGCTGGATGGATTGGAGGGTGCGGAGGGAATTTCAGAGCTTTTTAAATTTAACTTGTTCATGCGTTCGGGCAGCGCAAACTTATCGGCTTCCACCATCGTGGGAAAAAATGTCACCGTCACCATGGAGGTCGAGGGTGGCTCTAAAAGATACATCCACGGCATCGTTTCTCGATTTATACAAAGTGGCTATGACGTTGACTTTGCAACCTACCAAGCTGAATTGGTGCCATCGTTGTGGCTACTGACGTTGAGCAGAGACCGAAAAATCTATCAAACAAAATCTATTTTGGATATTGTTAAAGCGGTTCTCGGTGATGGTGGCATCACATTTTCAGACAAGACATCTGGCACTTATACAGCCATGGATTACTGTGTTCAGTACGACGAGACTGATTTTGACTTCATCTCTCGGCTCATGGAGCACGCTGGTATTTTTTACTATTTCACATTCACCAGCAGCGGCCACACCATGGTCTTGGGTGACGCCGCCTCAGCGCACATCAGTTGTGCGGGTGCCAGCACTTTGCGATTTTTCCCTAGAACGGGCCAGACCAATCCCATCGATACGGTGTATCGGTTTGAAGTTGAAAAAAGAGTTGCACTCAAGTCAGCCACAGTATCTGATTACGACTTTATCAAGCCAGCCACTTCTTTGAGTGGAAACAATGCCGCAAGCACGGGCAGTGGGGCCATTTATGAGTTTGGAACTGGCAGCGCCACGGCGAGCGAAAGCACCGCCAAAGCCAAAATTCGAGTGGATGCGGCTCAAGTCACATCCACTTTGTTTCGCGGGGATAGTTTTGCTTATTCTTTGAATGCTGGTACCAGTTTCACCCTGACCGATCATTTCATGACATCTCTGAACGCATTGCATGTGGTCAGAAGAGTTCACCACACAGCCAGAGACGATTTGTACAGCAATTCCTTTGAGGCCTTTCCTGCAGCGAGCGCATTCCGACCGCCCATGGTGACGCCATTGCCCAGAGCCATCGGCAGTGAAACTGCCAAAGTGGTTGGACCCAGTGGTGAGGAAATATGGACGGATCAGTATGGCCGTATCAAGGTCCAATTTCCTTGGGATCGCGACGGAAAAGGCGACGACAAAAGCTCTTGTTGGATTCGTGTGTCGCAGTCATTGGCCGGCGTGGGATTTGGCGCTTTGTTTTTACCGCGCATCGGACAGGAGGTGGTGGTCAGTTACCTGAACGGAGATCCCAGCCGACCCTTGGTCACGGGAAGTGTTTATAACGGAACCAACACCACGCCTGTCAAATTGCCAGATCACCAAACGCAAAGCACCATCGCCACTTGGTCTTCAAAGCAAGGAACTGCAGGAAATATTGTTCGGTTTGAAGACAAAAAAGATGCTGAACAGCTTTATTTTCATGCCCAAAAAGATTTGCTGAGCGAGATTGAAAATGACTTAACCACCACGGTTAAAGCTGGGGCCGAGAAACATACCCTGGAAAAGGGCGACCGTACCGTCGATGTTCAAACCGGTAAAGAAACCCACAACGTCAAGGGAACCAGAACACTGGACATCACCGGTGATGAAACGCATAAAAATGGCGCAAAGTTCACTCAAAACGTGAAGGGTGATTTTGAATTGGTGGTGGATGGGAAGTTGACCATCACGGTCACTGGCGCGGTACAGATCAAATCGAGTGCAGACGTTTTGCTGGATGCGGGGGCCTCCTTGACCAGCAAAGCGGCACAAGCTTTGACCCAGCAGGCTGGCACGGCGCTGACCAATAAAGCGGGCACAGAGTTGACCAATCAAGCGGGGACCAATTTATTGAACAAAGCAGGTGTCAATCTCACCAATCAAGCTTCGGTGCAGCTTGAAAACAAAGGGGCGATGATTGTGAGCAAAGCAGATGCCATGCACAACGTTGAGGCCGGTGCGATGCTGACGCTCAAAGGTGCATTGACTCAAATCAACTGAAATGCACACAAGACATGAATAAGACCTCGCCGTCATATCCCATGAGTGAAACGGGTGCTCAGTTGGGTTTGGACGATTTTGAGAGTTTTCATCCGGATGGTTCTTTGTTTCGACAAGGAACCATGAAAGATGCCCAATTGCACGGTTTGCTCAGAGAGTTCGATGCCGAGGGCACATGCCGTTTGATATCTCATTTCAAAGATGGATTGCTTGATGGTTTGACTCAAATATTCGATGCATCAGGCATGCCGGTTCAAAAGTCTCATTACAAAGCAGGCCATGCCGATGGGCTGATGGAGGTTTTTGCCAGAGGCCAGTGTGTTCTTCAGCAAAATTATTCAGCGGGTGTGGCGTCTGGGTCTTGCAAAACATTTGATGCAGCAGGACTGGTCAGCACATTGCTCAATTATTCGGGTGGTGATATTGAGGGTCCAGCCACTTTTTATTTTGAAGGTCGAGTGATTCGGGAGTCCATCTACAAAAAAGGGCAACTGCATGGAATTTCCAGTGATTTCGATCGGGACGGAAAGTGTGTTCAAAGTTCTTGTTATCAAAATAACCTATTGGATGGACCGTTGATCCGCTACTGGCCCAATGGGAAGGTCATGGAGGAGCTGCATTACAAAGGTGGCGTTCCGCTTGGTTTGCCGCAGCGATTTGACCCCAAAGGCAAGGAGGTGGAGCCTGAACAAGGCACTGCATCCATTTTGCGACGACTTGAAACCATGGTGAGGGAGCAGTAATGGCCAACCAAGTTTGCATGGGCGCCATGCTCAAGTGCAGTTTTGGCATGGCGCCTGGAACGCTCATGGTCCTTCCCACCAATTTGGTGATGACCAAAGTGCCGGATGCCAACATCATGGACAACAAACCCATGATGAACATCATGCCTTTTGGAATGTGTCAATCCATGGCGAACCCCATGGTGATGGCTGCGACAGCAGCTGCCTTGGGTGCATTGACGCCCATGCCATGCATCCCCATGACCATGGCCCCTTGGATACCTGGCTCTCCCACACAGCTGCTCGGCAAAATGCCGACCCTCAACAATTCATCCAAGTTGATGTGCATGTGGGGTGGCGTGATTGAAATCAATATGCCTGGTCAATTCACGGTCACCGTGAAATAGGATTTTCTGATGGAATACAACTTCAATGTCACTCGACGGTTACTTGCCATTTTCATGATCTGCAGTTGTTTATTTGTGGCGTGTATTTTTTTCTTGGGTTTTGAGTTTGGCAAAAAAATGAGCGGCAAGCCAGCAGACGGCTTGGCTGGGATAAAAAGCGAGATCACCCAAAAAATGGAGCAAGAGGTTCAATCGGCTTCAGCCATGAAGGGGGTTGTTGCAGCTCCTGCCGCTGTTTTTGAGAAAAAATTGCCCTGATATTTTGAGCACACCATGTTGAACACAAATCGAAGATCATTTTTAGACCGTTGGGGGCGTTTGACTTTAGCGCTTGGCGGCGTTGCCTGGATGCTTCCCGCGCATGGGGCAACCCCCAAAAAGCTGGATGCAGGCCAACCAAATGAAGTACTGACCCAATCATCAGACTTGCACTGGCTTGCCAACAAGGGAGAGTTCGTGGTTGGGTTTGTCAGCGAGGATGATGTCCCTTTTTTTTATGAAAAGGGCAATCAGACAGTTGGTTTGGAGATTGAACTGGTCAAAAGATTTGCGCAGTCCATCAACTTGCCACTCAGGGTAGACAGATCAGCCAAAACTTATCAGGAAATTGTCGATTTAGTGGCAGATAAAAAAATTCACATTGGCGTTCATTCAACACCGACTTTCAAGCGTGTGCAAAAGGTGTCCTTTAGCGATGCATATTCCAAACTGCACCATTCTTTGATTTTGAACCGGGTCGAGTTGGCTAAGTTGTCCAACGGTTCCGGGGTTGATCAGGTATTGCGCCAATTTTCTGGAACCATGGGAATTCTTGCCAATTCTGCTTGGGATGAGTTTGCCAACGCGAATTTCCCCAAAGCGAAAGTGATTGGTTTTCCCAGCTGGGAGGCTGTGGCTGACGCAGTGCTTTCTGGGCGTGTCATTTGCGGTTATCGAAACGAGTTTTACACTCGAAAAATTCTGAAATCAAATCCAAGTCGGGCATTGTCTTTAAAGATTGTTAGCTTCAAAGATCTATCCCATGATTTGTCATTCGCGGTGAGCCATGACAACAAAATTTTGAAAGAGCTGCTCAATGAGTTCGTGTCACACCGACCCGGACAATTGCACCTGGATCAAATTCTCCGAAGCATTGTGTGAACTACACCATGGAACACAACCCACTGTCACAACGTGTGATCTGGCTGCACTCCCCAGCCGTGCTGATGGCTGCACTGATTTTTGGGGGTCTATTGGGCTTTTTAACACCAGTTCGAATGTCAGCTGTGTATTTTTTGGTGGAAATTTACTTGGACTTGTTAAGGCTTTTGGTCGTGCCGCTCATTCTTTGCGCGATCATTTTGAATATTCAAGGCATGTTCAAGGAAAAAGCCTATGTAAGAACGGGCTTGCGGGCCATGTCGGGCTTGGTATTGATGGCGCTGCTGCCAGCTTTGATGGGCATGGCCGCTGCATATGTTTTTCAACCAGGTGCTGAATTCACCAACGAAAATTTGTGGCGCATGGAGAAAGTGTTGGGTAGAAATGATATCGACCATGTCAGCAGTATGAATTTTTTTTCGGATTCCGTTGACAGTCCCTTTCTAGGTGTGGATGCGTTCATCAGTGCGATCCTTCCAAGCAATATTTTTCAATCTCTGGCCCAGGGTGATGAAACAAAAATTGCTCTTTTTGCAATCATGTTTGGATTTGCAGTGGCCGTGCTCAACTCCCGCTTGAAAGAAGATTTCAATCAATCCTTGGTGACCGTGATTTCTGCATGCTTCAAATTAAGCTCTATTTTCAGGCATGCCTTACCCGTTGTGATATTTATCGTTGCCGCCCATTTGAGCGCACACATTGGGGCCGATGCATTGATTCTTCTGGCCAATTTTTTGATTGTATTTTCATCCATGGCCGTTTTATTGTGCGTTTTATCGTTTGGCATTTTGAAAATGCGATCCGATGCGACCTTAGTGGATGTTTTGTCATCAATGCGGCCCACGCTCAGCATCGCCATGGCGTCTGGTGAGCATTCTTCGGTGGGCATTCCACAAATGGTCGATAGCATGTCGGATCGACTCGGATTCGCAAAGGAGAAAGTTGAGTTTCTGGTTCCTCTGGCAACATGCTTTGTGAGGTCAGCGCCCATCATGTATTTTGCAATGGCCACTGTCTTTATTGCACAAATTTATGGGCACCCAATCACCAACACTGAATGGCTGCTCATCTTGGCGCTGTCCATCGTCCAGGGCTTTGCTTCAATGGGTTTGCAAGGTGCAAATAAGTTGTCTTTACTGGCCGTGATTTGTAACCCTTTGGGTTTGCCCACCGAGGCTGTCGTTTTATTGTTGTTGGCAGTTGAACCCATTTGCGCATTTCTCAGTGGTTTGACAATGTCCATATCGCAATGTGCATATGTGGCCCTGATTTCGAACAAGCCGATTCGACTTTGACGATGACGGTCATGAATCAGCGCGCAGACTGGAGCAACAATCCATGGCTATTTATTGGACTTCCAATGTTGGGGGCGGTGGTGGCGTGGCTCCTCCCTTCCGCTTCACTTTGGTTCAATCCCCTGTTGAAAATCTACGTGGATTTACTCAACTTGTTTGTGGTGCCTTTGATATTGTTGGCGATTGTTTTCGGCTTGGCTAATTTTTCGCGATTGCCTAACTCGCCCGTTCGTTTCCTTGTTGCTGTTTCTCTTGGCTTTGCAGGTCTCCTGGCTTGTGGTGCGGTGGCTCTGGTCGTCGGTGCATTGTTGTCTCCTGGTTCGGGCTTGACTGAAATGAATCAATGGAATTTAGGTCAGTTGTCTTTGAGCCACGAATCCATACAAACTTTGCACTTGTTTGAGGCGTCTGAGCATCCGCCAGATGGTTTGGTTTATGAGTTCGTGCCTGACAATTTGTTTCATGCATTTGCCAATGGGTCTTTGGGCTTGTCCATGGTTGGCGCCTTGATATTGGGTTTGGGTTTTGCCTTGTTGCCAACGAAGGTCAGCAAGCCGTTGTTTGACCGGTTGGAGTTCATTTATCAGGCGCTGGAGATTTTGATCACCACCATCAACAAAATGCTGCCCATGGTGGCGTTTGCATATGCAGTTCATTTGATGGCGGGTATTGGTCAAGGTGGTTTGGGTTTGATCTCGGAATTCATGAAACCCTTCGTCATTTCTGTTTTATTTTCGGGTGGTTTTTTGCTCTGGGTGATATCTTTTTCGGCTGGCACATCGATTTTGAAAACCATGGGTGCACTGAAAGAGTCTTTGCTGATCAGTTTTTTGGCGAGAAACTCAGCGGCTGGTGTACCCAGTGTCATTCATTGCCTGTGCGACATATTTGGATTCCGTCGGGCCATGGTGAAGTTTTTTGCGCCTTTGTTCCCCTTCTTTTTCCAAGCTGGTGAGGTGATTTTTCTTACCTTGTTGGCGATGTTCGTTGCCAATTTATACCAGTCGCCTTTGTCCACATTGGATCACTTGCAAATTCTGATGTTGTCAATGTTCTGCTCTTTTGTTTCGAGGGCGATGGTGGGCAGTGGAACTTTGATCATGGCGGGATACATGAACCAATTCTTTAAGTTGCCTTTTGAAGCGATATTGCCGGCATTTGTCATCATTGAAATGGTTGTTGCTGGCTTCAAAAGCGTGCTTTCAGTGTTGCTCTCTTGTGCCGTGATTTCGGTGATATCCAAAGGCTTGAGCCGAGAAACGCAAACTGACGAAGCAGACACCGAAGCAGTACCAAAGCATTCACCCATCGCCTTTTCTATCGATAAACCCGCATTGATGGTGTTGGCAGCAATGGTGCTGGCCCTGTTGATCACAGTTTTTTCCATTGGTGTTGGCTTGGGCGCGCGCATGCCAGGGGGGCTTGCTTTTTTTTGAATTCAGACCCCTCCATTTAGCCTGATGTTCAACCTTAAGTGATTAATTTAAGTGCAGGTTATTTATTGGTTTTTTCCTCTGATTAGGATAGACTAGACAGGCATGTTGTACAAAATTTCTTTCTTTTCCCATCGGCTTATGGGTTGCTGCAAGGCACTGATGATTGGGTGCGCATTGATGGGCATTTCCGCCTGTTCCATGTTGGCTTCATCCAAGGGTGATCAAGCTTTGTCTGTCACCAAATCTTTTTCTCCCAAATGGCCCGGCTTGGTGTTGAGCGCATCTGCCGATGTCAATGTCAACAGTGCCGTTGCTGTTGATATTGTTTTTGCTGGTACGGTTGAAGTTCAAACAATTCTGCAAAACCTCAATGCAGGAAAATGGTTTTCCTCCCGGGAGGGAACGATGCGCACTTTTCCTGAAAGCTTGAAAGTCATCTCTCTAGAGTTGGTTCCTGGTCAAACGGTCATGCTCAATAAGGGTGATTATTCAAAAATGATGTCAACGGGTGTTTTTGTTTTCGCCAACTACGCCACACCCGGCGAACACAAAAGCTGGATACCTCTTGATGACGCTGGCTATGTGATCACCTTGGAAAATCGAACTTTTAAAGTTTCTTCGGTCCAGACAAGTTCTAAATTTTGAATCTCTCACCATGACAGTATCTGAGCCACTCCCACACATTCAATGGCATGAAGGCATGCTGCTTTCGCCTCAGCATTTTCAACAAGAATCTGCGCGTGTTGACACCTTGGTCGCATGGCAGTCCTTGAGCGGCAATGCATTGGCCTGGGGCGTTAAGCACTTTGATATTGACGAAAGTCTTTTGGCCAATGGATTGTTGCGTGTGAATTCTCTGGAAGCTGTTTTCCCTGATGGAACGCCTTTTGTTTATAACGCTGAACACGACGATGGACTTCATTTGGAACTTCAGTTGGCAGAATGGGAAGATGCGCTCTCTGTTGGAGAGCTGAATGTTTATTTGGCTTTGGGAATTAATCGATCTTTGAATGCGCAGGGTCAAGTCAGCAGATTTCATGGCATAGACGCACCTGCAGTGAATGACGAGATATCGGAGTCCCTCCCAGTTGATTTGCCACGCATGAAATTCAAAGTGTTGTTGATGGCGGGCGAAAGACCCTCCTCAATCTATAGATCATTGCGGTTGTTGTGTATCCGAAAAGAAAATGAAGTCTATAGCCTGGGGCCAAACTTGCCGCCATTGCTCAGTTTGAAACCTGAACACCCCATTTGGCAAAGTGTGGTTCACATCGTCACACAATTGCGTATCAAGGCCTTGTTTTTAGCCAAACTCACAAGTTCACCCTCTTCGCGCCTAGAGGAAAGACTTGACGCCCTCGAGCAGCGAAACAAACTTTCTGCGTTGGTACAGGCTTTGGCGGGTTTGCAAGCAGTCATGACGGCCACAGAGGTGCCCCCATTTCTGTTGTATGTGTCACTTTGCAATCAGCTGGGTGTTTTAAGCACATTGCGGCCTGGTGCCGTGCCTATCCCAGCGCCTCGCTGGCAGCATGATGATCCTTTGGCATCCTTTGAACCTGTGCTGGCAGAAATTGAAGATCTGATGGCTGAGGTCAGTCAAGAATGGCGACCATTGGTTTTTGGCTTTGATGGCCAAGTGTTTTCTTTGCCTGGGGAACGGCTGCCCAAATCATCACATTTCTACATAGGATTGCGTGGGCAAACGGATGCGGAGTTGACCCAATGGATGAATGGTGCCGTGATTGGCTCTCAAACGGTATGGGCATTGTTGAGTGACCGACGCGTTTTGGGCGTGTCTCGGAAAAAGGTCGAACAAGTGGAAGAGTTGGGTTTGCGGGCCAGTTCTGGCTACACCATTTTTTCTGTTGAACTCCGAGAGAGTTTCATTGTCATGGACCAACCGCTTCTGATCAGCAATGTGAATGAGGCAAATTTGATTCCCAGGCCGAGAGAAATTGTGCTGTTCGAGAAAGCCAGCAAATAAAGCCTTGAAGCCTGACTGACACCTTCATGCTCACTTCTACCATCGCATTACAACCAAGCTTGTCGTCCCATCACCTCGCTGGTGGGGATGAACTGTCCTCCGTTCAATTTCGGGATTTTTTCCAAGTTTTGCATCGCGCATCTCAACTGATCGTGCGTGTGACCGAAACCGATGCGGCAGAAGCGGCGCAGACCCTGAGCAAAGATTTGCTGCAACTGATTGAATTGCAAACTTTGGAGGCCAGACGCTCTGGCGGTGCAGCCGCCATGGAGCATGAGTCGCAAGCCCGCTACCTCAAGGCTGTTTTGGCTGATGAAATTTTGCTCAATTCAGATTGGGCAGGACGAGAGCAATGGCGCCATGAGTTGTTGGAGGCGAAACTGTTCAAATCCAGTCATGCCGGCGAGCAGGTTTTTTCCCAAATTGATCAACTGCTATCGGCCAGAGAGCCTTCGCAGCGTCCATTGGCCAAACTTTATTTGTATGTGATTTCTTTGGGTTTCAAAGGTCAATTTCGTGGTGATGCTGACTTGGGTAAATTGGCCAGCTATCGAAATGATCTGTTTCAATTTATTTTCCAGCGGCCCGCTGAATTGTCTGGGGCGGAAAGACGCTTGTCCGAAGTGCCTTATGACAACACGCTGTCACACTTTGCATCACGCCGAATCCCGAAAATCAGTCGTTGGTGGATTAAATTTGGATTGATCTTTGCTGGCATGCTGCTGGTGTCGGAACTCGTCTGGTTATGGCAATCTTGGCCGGTTCGAAAATCATTGGACATCACGGTGGGCAGCGCCTTTGAAAACCTCGCGTCTTCCGGCCAAAGAGGGCGCACATGCTGAATTTCCTGTCAGAAAACATGGTCGTTTTGACCCTCGCTTGTTTGGCATTGGTCATTTTTTTGGTGATCATTTTTTTGATGCGTGTGGCCATCAAGCATGGTCAGCAAGGTACCAACGGTGCATCCCGAGCTTCTGCTGCACCAACCATACAAATCAGTTCGCTCAAGCAGTCGTTTCGGCGTGCAGTTGAGCTGATCGAAAGCAATCTGGCAGAGCGATCTGAGCGTTATAACCTTTCCTGGACCTTGGTGATCAATGGCGTGGGTCCTGAGGATTTGCCTTTGTCGGCGAGTGGGCTGCAAAGTGCGTT